>JADMIO011486873.1_pt1 | contig 98132 bp, 83 predicted proteins | sample 8958161 | NCBI WGS metagenome assembly JADMIO01 (sample SAMN16585339, study PRJNA669376) | soil metagenome | isolation source: Crop rotation soil | place: USA: Cullars Rotation, Alabama | collected 2011
CGCGACAACTTGTCCACGTGGAATTCTAAGCTTAGGATCCCAATGTGCTGGAAAGTTTACCAAATCCCTTGCCAAACCATTTTTTTGGCGAATTTATGCGTTTTTTGAGGAAATGTAATTACACTTGATTCTTTTGTAATCACAATTAAAACTTTTGTAATTACACTTTAAAGATTTGTAATCACGCTTAAATCAACTGTAATCCTTTTTAAATATTCTGTAATTACAATTATTTCTAGTGTGATCCCGCTTTATTCTTTTGTGATTACACTCATCACTTATGCGATTACATCCTTAAAAAGTGTAATTACATAGGAAAGGAATGTAATCACGTCTGATTCAATTGTGATTACAATTGATTCAATGTTACTTATTACTTCAATCTTAATAATGAAAAAAGCCCCGATTATTCATCGGGGCCACATTGATTAGATTTGTTTTTTTGAATTCTCCTGGATTCGCAAGGCGAGCCGCTATACGGACGTAAAGAAAATACACCGTTTTTCACAAAACAATAGTCCATTCAGGAACTGTACATTTTTCCGAATAGTTGGTAGGGTTTAGCTGATAAGTGGTAAAAAATCTTTAAGGGCGCTTCAATTCTGCCCTTAAAACAGCTTTGCGTAAGTACGGCTCTTCCTGTTTCGACTTGCCATAGTAGGGCAGCATATACCCCCTGGAGAACGATATTTTAAAATTCATCCTGCTCAGCAAGGAAGAAAATTTATCGGCATCGCCCTGCAGGTGATATGTGCACAGGGCAATCTTCAAATTATGTTTTACGTTTTGCAGCAAGTGGTTTGCTCCGCGCAGCACTTTGTCTTCGTGACCCTCAACGTCTATCTTCAGAAAATTAATCGCTGAATCTTTTTGACATAAGGCATCCACACTCACCGTTCTCTCATCGTTGCTGTCACCGGCAAACTTGCAGATGATTTCCACCTTATCCTTCCATGGAGCAAACGTAGCCTCCAAAGGTTTCAGCCATTGCCCGTCAGCTTCGATTAAATAAATCTTCTTTGCCTTTTCAATATTCTGCAATGCAAATATTCCTTCCGCGGCGCCGATATCAATGATAGTATCACCTTGTCCGACATCAAAATTATCACCCATGTAACAATGTGGCGAGTCTTTATCCTGCTCAAGTAAAATGGCAGCAGTTGCGCGCTTCATGTCAAAGACAGTCATTTCCTTTTTCCAGTACAGCCGCTTCCCTCCAAGAATTACATACTGCAAACCCAACTCTGCATCTTTATGTATTTGTATGTCCTGTCTTTTGTATTTTTTGATAAACGGATAAGGAAACTGCTGCAGGGAATCATTTCGCAGAAAATCAAGCACCTCTTTTTGCTCTGCATTCAACTGGTTTTTCGCGGCCAATCCATCCAGGTAAGCAAGCACCTGCTTATGAAAAGCTCCGTATTGCATTTTATTCTGAAGCGCTTCTTTATAAAGCAGCACCGGTTCAGGCAGCAATGTTTTATATACCTTTTTGAAGAGCTGGGGAAAAGTCATTTGCTGAAAGCGGCTGCAAAAAAAGAAAAAGTATTTGAATCGATTCCTTATTCTTGCAGAATATTATGAAGGTTGCGATTAATTGCTGGTTGCTAAGGAACAAAAACCTGGACGGAATGGGGGTTTTTACCGTCAACACCCTTCCCCTCTTCATAAAGCAAAACCCCGATGTTCATTTCCAGGTACTTTGTGATAAAAACTTTACCGAAGATTATTTTGACTTCCCTAACGTTACGAAGTACTACATCTTCCCGCCTTATCGTCACCCGCTTCTGTACATTTTTTACTTCGAAACGGTCGTCCGGCAGTTTCTGTCAAAGCATAAACCGGACTTATTTGTATCGATGGACGGCATGTTGTGCCTTGGCTCAAAAGCGAAGCAGCTGGATGTAATTTATGACATCAACTTTGAACATTTTCCGAAAGACGTTACGCTGAAGAACAGGCTGTACTTTAATTATTTCTTTAAGCGCTTTGCCCGCAAGGCAAATAGATTAGTTACAATATCTGAATACAGCAAGCAGGACATGGTTGATTTCTACAAAGTGCCTGCCGAAAAGATTGACAATGTATCCTGTGGAGTGAGCTCTCGGTTTTCTCAATTAACGCAGGACCAAATTGCCGAAGTCAGAAATGCAAGAAGCAATGGAAAGCCCTATTTCTTTTTTGTAGGTTCCATGCATCCGCGCAAAAATATTAAGCGGCTGCTGAAAGCATTTACTTTATTCAAGGAAAAAACATCGTCTGATTTCAAGCTACTGATTGCAGGCGCCATCTTATGGAGTAAGCAGGAAATTGCCGAAGAATTCGAAACCAATCCTGTGAAGGATGACATTACGTTCACCGGCAGAGTAAATGATAAAGAGCTTAACGAATTGCTCGGCGCAGCTCATGCCTTAAGCTTTGTTCCAATCTTTGAAGGATTTGGTTTGCCCATTGTAGAAGCAATGGAATGTGGGGTGCCTGTTCTCTGCTCAAACGTTACGTCGATGCCGGAAGTGGCAGGAGATGCTGCGTTGCTTGTCGATCCTTACAATATTGAAGAAATCGCCAGGGCAATGGTTCAGCTTTATGAAAATAAAAACAACCTGTGTCAAACCCTGGTTGAAAAAGGTTTTCAGCAAAAGAACCTGTTTACGTGGGAACGGACTGCAAAACTGATGTGGCAATCAATACAAAAAGCTAGTTTTGAATAACGGCTGACTTTTGCTTCCAGTAAGCGATGATGTCGCGAAGGCTTTCATCAATTGAAATGCTCGGCTGCCATCCAAGTTCTTCTTTGATTTTTGCATTCGAGCCAATAATGATTTTATTATCCATAGGCCGAATCCGGCTTTGGTCGACTGAGATATCTACGTCAATATTGAGTTGAGCACAGATCTTCTTTATGATGTCTGATAAAGAAATTCCATGGCCTGAACATATATTGTACACATTGCCTTTTTTACCCTTCATCAATAATAAATAATAGGCCCGCACGACATCTCTTACGTCTACAAAGTCCCTGACGATAGAAACATCGCCCGTAACAAGCTTTCTCAGATTGTTTTCTCCTTTTGCCATCGCCACCAATTGCTTTACGAAAGAAGATACGACAAAAATATCTTTCTGACCCGGGCCGATATGATTGAAGGAGCGGGTGAGCACTATATCCAGCCCGTATCCATCAGTATAAATCTTTGAAAGCATTTCCTGCGAAACACGGGCAACTGCATAAGGGCTAACAGGCTTCAACTCCTTCTCTTCAGTAAGGGGAAGCTCCTTAGATGTTACATTCCCGAATTCTTCAGACGAACCTATTGAAAGAACCCTGCATTGAATCTTATTCAAACGCATTTCATCGATCAGGTTCAGGAAAATATTCAGGTTATTATTGAAGCTCTCCACAGGTTGTTGCCAACTGCTTCCCACACTGCTGAATGAAGCAAGGTGTAACAGATACTGCGGCTTGAAGTTATTTACAAGTGACTTGACTACTTCCTTATCCAGCAGGTTAGCTTCTCTAAACTGAACAGAAAGATTTTTATAGCCTGAAAAATCGAATGAGGGAATGTTTTTATCTGTGCCCAACACAGTCACATTCTTTTCATTCGCTTCGAGAAAATCAAGAAAATGATGTGATACAAAACCGGAAAATCCTGTAATTAATATTCTCACGATCCTGTAAAACTAAGAAGATTATTTCTTCCTGAATTGAGCAGCAACTTTCAAGTCTTTGCTTCCGGCAGTGTATTCATAAAAGCCTCTCCCCGCCTTCACACCGAGATGTCCCGCAGTAACCATATTCACAAGCAGCGGGCAGGGTGCATATTTCGGATTCTTAAATCCGTCATACATCACGTTCAGTATAGAGTGACATACATCCAAGCCGATAAAATCTGCAAGTTGAAGCGGACCCATTGGGTGAGCCATACCAAGCTTCATAACTGTATCAATCTCTTCAACGCCCGCTACGCCTTCATAAAGCGAATAAATGGCTTCATTAATCATCGGCATCAGGATGCGGTTTGCAATGAAGCCTGGATAGTCATTTACCTCCGTTGGAATTTTGCCAAGTTTTTTAGAGAGTTCAATAACAGTATTTGTCGTCTCATCAGAAGTATCGTAACCACGAATTACTTCAACAAGCTTCATTACCGGCACCGGGTTCATAAAGTGCATGCCAATGACTTTTAACGGACGCTTTGTTTGAGCTGCAATCCTCGTAATCGAAATTGAAGATGTATTTGTAGCAAGAATTACTTCGGGAGCACACATCGAATCAAGATCCCGGAAGATTTTGCATTTGAGATCGATATTTTCAGTCGCAGCTTCAATAACCAATTCAGAGTTCTTCACGCCGTCATCCAGGGAAGTATTCGTAACGATATTTTTTATAGTAGCTGCCTTTATCTCTTCATTAATGGTTCCTTTTGAAACCATACGGTCCAGATTCTTTGAAATTGTTGCAAGGGCTTTGTTCAATGCATCTTGTGATACATCGACAAGAGCAACGCTGAATCCGCTTTGCGCAAACACATGGGCTATTCCATTTCCCATAGTACCCGCGCCAATAACTGTAACTTGTTTCATAAAATTTATTTTCCTCTTCTCTGCAAGACAATGAGAACTGTATAAATCATTATCTTAAAGTCAAGAGCAAGAGAAACGTTTTCAATATAAATAAGATCGTATTTCAATCGCTGAACCATCTGCTCAACATTCTCAGCATAACCGTATTTAACCTGCCCCCATGATGTGATTCCCGGTTTCACCTTATGAAGATGACGATAGTGGGGAGCATTCTGCATAATCTGGTCAATGAAGAACTGGCGTTCAGGCCTGGGCCCGACAATACTCATATCTCCGATAAGCACATTCCAGAATTGCGGAATTTCATCGAGACGTATTTTACGCATCCACCTTCCGAAAGGAGTAATGCGATCATCGTTAGAACTGGATAACTGCGGAGTATCTTTCTCTGCACCGACATACATTGACCGGAATTTGTAAATACGGAATGGCCGTCCGTGTAATCCAATTCTTTCATGGCTGTAAAAGAGAGGCCCTCTCGAAGAAGTTAACACTCCTATCGCTGCAAATAGATAAATTGGAAATCCAAATATCAGGACGGATAACGAAATGGAAATATCCATCATACGTTTTATGGTCTGCTGCCAGGCAGGCATTAAATCGGGGGAGATTTCGATTAGGGGTGCTCCATAAATGCTATTCATCTTCACAGAGCCTGAAAGAATGTCGTACATGTCCGGGATAATTTTCACCATTACCGAGGCATCTTCCAGTTCGTTCAGAATTGGTCCTATGCGATGATGTTCTGCAGACTCAATGGCGATAATGCATTCTTCTATTTTCTTCTGCTTAATAATTTCCTGCAGGTTATAAATATTACCAAGGTGAGGAAGTGTATTCAATAAGAACCTATCGTTGTTTCCTTCTACGTGTACAAATCCAACAAAACGGTTTCCTTGCGGCTCAAATTCATTTTTCATCTGTTCAAGAAGTGTAATAGCTTTTTGGCTGCTGCCAATAATAATAGTATTGAAGCCGATGTCTCCTTTTCTCAGCTTATGAATTATCTGAGTAGATAATATCAACCGAATGGTAACAGTTATAATGAAATGCAATCCGAATAATGTCAGGAACGTCCGATAGTAGGTTTTGTAGCTGATAACTGTATCATCAAGCAATAGGGCAAAAAATATTACTAATACTCCAATTAAAGAAAACAGTATTGTCTGTCCGAATTCCTTCAATCGTGATTTGCGATAAACATTCCGGTAACTTCCTACACTTGCATATAAAGCCACCCAACATAACGGCAGCAATGCAATACCATATAGAAACTGATTGTCAAAATCAGCGGCAGATATTGTAAAATCAGCAGACTCAATGAAGAGTTTACGATAAATATAAAACAATGCCCAGGCCACAGCAGCTGCCAACCAGTCGGCAACAACAAATTTCAGTGTCTGGAGCTTTTTATTCATTCTTAGTAGACAATCTTAATATTATCGACCGACAGCTCAGCAGATGATACTGCATCGCTCTTCGTTGCATGCATATATATTTTCCATCCCGTTGCATCTGTGATTGACGAAACAGTCGGCGTCAGGTAAATATAAATTTTTTTCCATGTACTGCTTGGACGTATTGTGATTATATCCTGCACCTGTACATTACTTGTTGTATTGGCAATAAGCCCAAATGTGAACTCAGTGGTGCATTTGTAATTCAATTCAGCGTATACATACGAGCCTCCTCCGGGCAATGTAAATGAGGTAATGCTTGCGCATTTAAAATATGAATGACTGCCATCGAGATAAGCATAACCATAATCCCCTTCAAAACCATTTGTATTATTTGTATCAACTAAATGCACATTACTGCCGATAGAAGTATCTTCTAAAGAAATACTGCTATGATCAAAATCTTCCCCTACAGGGGCAGGAGCAAATTCAGCATAATCCGCATATGTAATTTTGGGATTTAAGGTTGTTGTCTTTGCACTTTCAAGGTTTACAGTACTGTCAAAGCTTGTATAGAACGGATACGAGTTCCGCGTTGTAGCGATCCCGTTCACAAGAATTCCGGGACTCAGCAATACTCTGTGATTACCTGAAGCAAGAACAGGGAATGTTGCGGGCAATTCATATGCACCAAGAGATTTGCCATCGACAGATACCCAAACGTCAGTGACACTTGCAGAACTGCTTCCCTGTGATTCTAAATCAGAATAAACCGAAAACGAATCCACATGTATATAGGAAGGCACATCCTCTGCAGGATTGATAATCTCGCACGATGTTAAAGCTATTAATACCATACTTCCTATAATTAATCTCATCAGACCAATACGTTCAACGATGCATTTATCTTTTCCATTACCTGGTGTGCTACCTGCAAGGCATGATAGCCGTCCTCAATCGGCACCGGAGTTCTATCATCATTCATAATTGCCTGAATGAACTGTTCAAGCTCCATCTTTATTGCATTCGACTCTCCTACTTTCAGGTTGTCGAAATAAATCACCTTCGTTCCTTTTCCGTTTCCTAAATCAATTGTAATATCAAGAGGGCCGGCTTCACCGTGAAGATTTTTGAGCCGGACTACTTCCGTTTTCTTTTTCAGGAAGTCGACGGAGATGTAAGCGTCGCGTTGGAAGAAACGGGTCTTGCGCATATTCTTCAACGAGATGCGGCTTGACGTAAGGTTGGCCACGCAACCATTATCAAATTCAATTCGTGCATTGGCAATGTCAGGAGTATCGCTTACAACAGCGACCCCACTTGCACTTATTTTCTTTACCGCAGATTTCACAACACTTAATACGATGTCGATGTCATGAATCATCAAATCATGAATAACGGATACATCCGTACCCCGCGGATTAAATTCTGCCAGCCTGTGCGTTTCGATAAACATGGGCTGATTGAAATAATCTTTCGCAGCAAGAAATGCCGGGTTGAAACGTTCTACATGCCCTACCTGTCCTTTTATGTTTGCTTCAGTGACGAGAGAATTCAGCTTCTTGCCCTCGCTTAATGTGTGTGAAAGCGGCTTCTCAATAAAGACATGCTTCGATTTGCGAATTGCCTTTGAGGCATATTCATAATGAGAAATGGTAGGTGTCACCACATCCACTGCTTCGCAGGCATCAATCAATGCAGCGGCCGATGAAAAAGCTTTGACATTAAATTCCTTTTCAACTGCTGCTGAAGTTTCAGGATTGAAATCAAAAAAACCGACAAGCTCCGCTGTTGGAATTTCTTTCAGAAGCCGAAGGTGAATTTTGCCAAGGTGCCCGGCGCCTATGACTCCGATTTTGATCATGGGGGCGCAAATGTACCCCGTTATTTTCAGACTGAAAAATAAGTTTTCAGAGGAGAAATGGCTGTTTTGGCATATATTTAAATGATTAGCTATGGTATGTTAGTATTCTTCACAGATGACCTGTGACCAATGGCCAATGACCATAAATTTGCAGCCTCTAAAAATGACTAAATTCCTCATTCCCGAAGACAATTTTAAGACGCAGGGAATGCGCAAAAAGCTGCTTGATCAGGTTCGCGAAAAGGGCATTTCGGATACGGCCGTACTCAATGCCATGATGCGGGTTCCCCGTCATTTTTTTCTTGACAAGGCTTTTCTTGAACAGGCATACAGCGACCATGCTTTCCAGATAGGAGCCGGTCAAACCATTTCTCAACCTTACACCGTTGCCTACCAAACTTCGCTCCTCGAACTGAATAAGGGTGACAAGGTGATGGAAATAGGAACGGGCAGCGGTTACCAATGCGCGGTGCTGCTGGAGATGGGCACAAAAGTTTTTACCATCGAACGACAAAAGGAGCTTTACGACAAGGCAAAAGAATTTCTTCCGCAGATTGGCTACAGGCCAAAGTTTTTTTACGGCGATGGATATAAGGGCCTGCCTGCCTTCGCACCTTTTGACAAAGTGCTTGTCACCTGTGGTGCCCCATTTATTCCCAATGACCTTTTGCAGCAGTTGAAAGTGGGCGGCATTTTAGTAATACCCGTCGGCGCCGGCAGCGTGCAGACTATGACTAAGGTGATAAAGAAAGGCCCTTGCGATTATGAAACGAATGAGCTGTCTCAATTTCGTTTCGTGCCCATGCTTAGTGATAAGGAGTGGGGAGGATAATTGATTTAATGCCAAATTCCTTATAAAAAGAATAGTCCCGTTTTTGGGACGGGACTATCTTCGGCAATTCATAGTCTTTTTCGACTGTTGCCGAATAAGATTTCTGATTTGCCTAATCGTTTAAACTTCTAAAATCCTATTCGTTGATAGTAGTATTGCAAAAATGGAACCACTGCAAAATGTGAGGTGAATACGGCGTGGCATTATCTTTTTGTAGAAATGAAACCCTGCAATAAAAAATGTTTGTCCAAAACATTACCTAATTAGAACTATACATTTGTAAAAAAATATTTTTATGAAAAAAGAAGAAGATGTCATCTTAGAAGAAGTACGTGAAAAGAAAAAAGGCGCCTTTGAACGGTTTGCCGGATATGTAACCGTAAAGACGGGAAGCACGGGTGCGTTTATCTCTGCAGTAGCGATAGTGCTCATCTGGTTGGTTACAGGACCTATTTTCCATTATTCCGATACGTGGCAGCTCGTTATTAATACAGGCACTACGATTATCACTTTCCTGATGGTGTTTCTCATTCAAAAAAGTCAGAATAAGGACTCTGTTTCGATGCAGATAAAACTGAATGAGCTGGTGGCTGTAAATGAAAAAGCCAGCAACAACCTGATTGATGTAGAAAGCATGTCAGAAGAAGAGCTTCGAACGATACAAAAATATTTCACCATATTGGCCGAGAAAGCAAAGCGAAATCATGATGTGTACTCTTCGCATTCCGTTGACGAAGCAGAAAAAGTGCATCGCAGAAAATACCCTCGCAACAGCCAAAAATCAGAGTAAAATCTGCCGTTTTTTGTCCAATAGATTGCTCACAGGCTTACTCATATCCTCCATTTTGAGTTAAAAACAAATGGCAGGGTATTTTCAGAATTACAGAGTATAAATCAATATAATTATGAGAAGTCTATTGTATGTTATCGCAGTTATCTTAGTAATCTCCTGGGCGATCGGATTTTTCGCTTACAGCGCTGGTGGATTAATACACATCCTCTTAGTGATTGCCGTAATTTCCGTATTACTAAGCCTTATTCGTGGAGGCGGCTCTGCTGTTTGACCACGTATGCTTCATTAAGAAATATACGCCCGTAAGTAACTGTTAAATGAAATGCCAGTGGTATTAACGCTGGCATTTCACATAACAAATCCATGCTTTCGATGAACCAATGCTACGAATTCTTTTCTGTATATTTTTTTTATGCAGCATAGCGGCGAGAGCTCAAACTCCTCCTCGCACAGCGTCAGACTCTCTGAAATTTTATCATAAGCTGGAAGAGCTTTCGAAGAAGAAAAAAATTTACCGGTTCTTTTATAAAAAGGTTTTCCGGATTCCACAATCACAAAAAGTTGCCGAAGAGCAATGCAAAGATGAATCGTGCGAGGTCTACTCGGGTCGAATCATCCGGAACATTGAAATCATCACGCTGGAGCCTTTTGGATATACTGTGTATGACACGTCCCGTCATCAACACAACTTCATTCAGAAAGCGGGTAACTTTATTCACCAGCGCAGCACAAGGCTGACTATTAAAAATCAACTGCTGATAAAAAAGAATACGCCGCTTGACCCTTTGAAGTTGCGCGAATCAGAACGGATTATCAGGCAGTCTGCTTATGTAAGAGATGTCCTGTTTCAAGCTAAGCCCGTGCCCGGCAGCAAGGATAGCGTCGATATAGTTATCCTTGAACAGGATTTATTTTCAAAAGGAGTTGGTCTCGGCATTTCTACTTCAAAGCAAACGCTGTTGGTGAAAGACAGAAATTTTTTAGGGCTTGCTCACCAGGTTGTAGACAACACATATTATTATCCCGAACGAAATCGATTTATCTCACAAGGCAGCTACACCATTCCATACATCCGCAACACATTTATTACAAGTACTCTTTATTACAGTAGCGATAACCTCTCATATACGAGAGGCATCAGTACAAACAGGCCATTCTATTCATCTCTGACAAAAGTGGCAGGCGGAATTGATTATTTATCACACGGCTCGACCGGTTCTATCGTTTACCCTCAAGACTCGTCTATTGTCACATACGGAGTGCGTTTCAACGATTTCGATGTGTGGGCCGGAAGAAGCTTTCCTTTGTATCACAACATTTCTCCTTCTCCGAATTTTGTCATGACGGGAAGATACCTGAACAGGCATTATTTCAGAAAGCCGCCTTTCGCTGCTGACTCCATGAGCAGACAAAGCGATTCCCATCTGTACCTGGCAGGCTTTGGTTTTTCACACCGTCTGTATTATCGTGACTATTATATTTATCGACATGGTACTCCGGAAGACGTTCCTTCAGGAAAAAAGATTGAGTTCTTCATTGGATATGAAGACGGTCCGATGAAGGGTCGAATGTATACTGGTTTTGAAGTTGCGGCGGGACGCTATCGTCGTTGGCTTGGCTACCTGATGGCTGCGGCCGGTTACGGGACTTACACACGCAACTCGCTGCTTCAAGAGAGCACGACGTATGGCAACGTGGGTTACATTTCAAATCTCTACAGTATCGGGAATTGGAAGCTAAGACAGTTTGTAAAAGCACAGTGCACATATGGGATTTTCAGGAGCATAGGAGAATCGCTCAGTATTTATGACGTAAACGGAATTCAGGGATTATCAGGAGCTGAAATGACCGGAACAAATAAACTCACTATGAATTTCCAGACGCAACTATACCTACCCTATGATGTGGCAGGTTTTCGCTTTGCACCGTTTTTCTTTGCAGCCTTTGGAATGCTGGGCAGTGATGCAACACCTTTTTACAATCAGAGAGTGTACCAGGGATATGGTATCGGGGTACAGATAAAAAATGAATTGCTTGTGCTCAGCAACTTCCAGTTTTCATTTGGATTTTATCCTCATGTACCAGGTGAACATTCCATGTTTAAGTTCAACCCGGTTAAAACCTATGACTTCTCATTTAAAGATTTTGATATTAGTAAGCCGGGAGTGATAGCATACCAATAGGCTTACATTAAGTCTTTCCCTACATCCCTCCTGTAATACATTTTCTCAAAAGAAATGCTTGAAATACTTTGATAGGATTCCTGAGTAGCTTCAGAAATATTATTTCCATAAGAAGTAACGGCAATCACTCGTCCTCCATTTGACATAACATCTGATTCTTTCAAAGAAGTCCCTGCATGAAATACCAGGCTATTCTTCACCTCATTCAGGCCTGAAATCACCTTACCTTTTTCATATTTTTCAGGATATCCCCCACTCACCAACATTACCGTAGCAGCAGTTCGTTCATCAATTTCAATTGAAACATCCGACAAATTTTCTTTCGCAACAGCTGCAAACAATTCAACTAAATCCGACTTAATTCTTGGTATCACCACTTCGGTTTCAGGGTCTCCCATGCGGCAATTGTATTCAATCACCTGCGGGTCTCCATCACAATTCATCAGGCCTATAAAGATGAAGCCTTTATATGTGATATTGTCTTTTTTCAATCCTTGAACCGTCGGAATAATAATGCGCTCTTCAACTTTCTTAAGGAAAGCCTTGTCAGCAAACGGAACAGGTGATACAGCTCCCATCCCTCCAGTGTTTAATCCGGTGTCTCCCTCTCCTATTCTTTTATAGTCTTTTGCTTCGGGCAAAATCTTATAGCTCTTGCCATCTGTCAAAACAAAAACAGAGACTTCAATGCCTTTAAGGAATTCTTCAATCACAACCTTACTGCTTGCTGTTCCGAATTTTTCATTCGCCAGCATATCATTTATTTCCTCATTTGCTTCATCCAGTGTTTGTGGAATTACCACTCCCTTTCCTGCTGCAAGGCCATCTGCCTTTAAAACATAAGGAGGATTTAGTGTTTCAAGAAAGGCATACGCATCATTCAAAGTTGCTTTCGTAAATGTTCTGTATGCAGCAGTAGGAATATTATGTCTCTGCATAAAGGCCTTTGCAAAATCCTTGCTGCCTTCAAGTTGGGCGCCTTCTTTCGAAGGTCCGATAACAGGAATGTGTTTCAACTCAGGATCTGCAAGAAAGAAGTCATAAATCCCTTTTACCAGCGGGTCTTCAGGACCTACTACAACCATTTTAATTTTATTCTCAATGCAGAACTTCTTCAGTGCATTAAAATCAGTTGCAGAAATATTCACATTTGTTCCGCACTTCATTGTGCCGGCATTGCCGGGTGCAATAAAAAGTTTTGAGCATATTTTGCTCTGCGCCATCTTCCATGCAAGCGCATGTTCGCGGCCACCGTTGCCTAACAGTAAAATGTTCATTAGCTCCTATTCCAGGTCGCCCCGTCTTTACCGTCCTTTATTTCAAAACCGGCTTTAGTCAGGTCATCTCTGATTTTATCAGATGTTGCAAAATCCTTTTTGGTCTTTGCTTCTGCACGAAGACTTAGAATTAAATCCATCAACGGCTTCACATCGTTACTATCCGATCCTGATTCAGTCTTTAAACCAAGAATCTCAAAAACAAAATCATTGTACAGCTTCTTCAGATCCGCTAAATCATCGGCAGAAATAGTCTCCGTTCCTGCATTTACAGAGTTAATGATGCGCACCGCTTCAAACAAATTCGCAATCGTTATCGCTGTATTGAAGTCATCATTCATCGCATCGTAACACGATTGCTTCAGTTTTGCAATGTCACTCGTCGATTTATCTCCGGCCTTCAATCGCTGCAATGTCTCATTCGCTTCCAGTAATTTCTTCAATCCTTTCTCCGCTGCCTGCAATCCTTCATTGCTGAAGTCAAGCGTGCTGCGGTAATGCGCCTGCAGCACGAAGAAGCGAATCGTCATCGGTGTGTAAGCCTTCTCAAGCAAACGGTGATTACCCGTAAAGAATTCTACGAGGTTTATAAAGTTATTCAGGCTGCGACCCATCTTCTGGCCGTTAATCGTGATCAAGTTATTATGCATCCAGTAGCGAACAGGGTCTTTCTTGTTTGCGCCGTTGCTTTGCGCAATCTCGCACTCATGATGAGGGAAGAGCAAATCCATTCCGCCTCCATGTATATCAAATGTTTCTCCAAGATATTTTGAGCTCATTGCCGAGCACTCAATGTGCCATCCCGGAAATCCCATTCCCCACGGAGAAGGCCAACGCATGATATGCTCAGGCTGTGCTTTTTTCCACAAGGCGAAATCCACACGGTTGCGTTTTTCTTCCTGACCTTCTAATGTACGCCTCTCTTCTCCTGCACCAGCCATCAGTTCATCTATCACCCGGCCGCTCAACTTGCCGTAGTTATTGCTCTTATTGTATTTCACCACATCGAAATACACTGAGCCATTCACTTCGTATGCAAAGCCATTGTCGATGATTTTCTTAATCATCTCTATCTGCTCAATAATATGGCCTGAAGCACGAGGCTCCACGTTCGGTGGAAGGATGTTCAGCTCACGAAGTTTATCATGATACTCTTCCGTATACTGTTGAGCCACTTCCATCGGCTCTATCTGCTCCAGTCTCGCCTTCTTGCTGATGCGGTCTTCGCCAGTGCCTTCTACTTCGTCCGTAAGGTGACCCACATCGGTTATGTTTTTTACATAACGCACTTTATACCCAAGGTGTCTGAAGTATCTCGCCACCACATCAAATGTAATGTAAGGCCGGGCATGACCAAGATGAGTATGTCCGTACACCGTAGGTCCGCAAACATACATCCCCACAAAGCCGGGATGAAGGGGTTCGAACTTTTCTTTCTTCCTCGTCAGGCTATTGGTAATATAGATAGTTTGGTCTTGCATAATGAATGGCGAAAGTAATTAATAGTGAGAGGGATTTGTAATGCTTGCGCGGAAATTTAACAGCAACTAATTACAAGTTTGATTCTTGTTTGTGTTCAATTAAGAGGTATTTGTTTTCCGGGGAACCGTCTAAAAAAAGAGAACCGCCAAACAGGCGTCTGACGGCTCTCCACACGAAAAACATGAACACAAAAACTGATACTTGAACAACAAGTACCGTTGCAAATATTTTAAAAATGATTTGACGTATGCAAGGCTTTTTTATGGCCACATTACATATTTGTCCAAAATGCTGAAAGAGAGACCAATAATTTTTAGCAAATTCTGCATTTAAGATGAATTGCACGCAAATTGCTAAGGGTTTGCCTGCTTACCTTTGAATTTCCACTTCTGATGAGGAAAATCCTGCCAGCATTTCTATTCTTTCTCTGTGTGCAAAATGTAATTGCGCAAAATTACTCTTCAGGAAATCCTGCAGCCATCAGAGCCTATGAACAGGCATTGAACTTTTACGACAAAAGGATGAATGAAAAAGCTATCGACGCTTTGAAAACTGCTATTGAAAGAGATTCTACTTTTGTTGAACCGTACATGTTACTCGGAAATATTTACGAGGATATGAAAAAGTACGACGATGCCCTTGCCAGCTATCTAAAGGCTATTGAAAAGAAGCCTGATTTCTTTCCCAACAATTATTTTGGATTGGGAAGCTTGCAATACAAAAAGAGCATGTACTCAGAGGCGAAAGCCAGCTTCGAGAAATTTTTAACATACCCTAAGATTAATCCAAGTCTTGCAGCCAGGGCAAGACAGTTCATATCAAACTGTGCCTATGCTGACAGTGCTATGCAGCATCCCGTACCCTTCAAGCCGGTGAATATGGGTGATAGCATTAATTCAGTTGACCAGGAATATTTTCCATGCATCACTGCTGACGGAAAGACTTTCCTATTCACCCGCCGCTTTAAAAAAACAAATGAGTACGGAATAAAAAGAGACCAGGAAGATTTTTACGTGAGTCGCTTCGAAAAAGGTCATTGGACAAAGGCAAAACCACTTGACGAATTAAACACCGGTGGCAACGAAGGAGCTGCTAATCTTTCTGCCGACGGACAATACGTTTTCTTTATTGGGTGTGAAGAAATGGATGGTTACCCTGATGGCCGGGAGAAGGGACAAGGCAGCTGTGACATTTATATTTCTAAAAAGAACGGTGAAAAGTATGGAAGAGTCCGAAACCTCGGAACGCCAATCAATACAGGAGCATGGGAGAGCCAGCCCTCATTTTCCTCTGATGGCAGAACACTTTATTTCATTCGTGCAGTAAGAGGAGCAAACGGCAAAACTCAACGCGATATTTTTGTCACCTTTATTGATGACAGCAGCCGGTGGAGCGAGCCTGTTCCTTTGCCTGATAACATTAATACTGCCCAGGAAGAAATGACTGTTTTCATTCATCCTGACAACCAAACTTTATATTTTGCTTCAGATGGTCATCCCGGAATGGGAGGCTTAGACATCTTCATGAGCAGGAGAAAAGATGACGGCAGTTGGAGTGACCCTGTTAATCTTGGCTATCCAATCAATACATCAAGCGATGAGAACAGCTTGCTCGTAAGTGCTGATGGCAAGCTTGCCTATTTTGCTTCTGACAGGGAAGATTCTCATGGAGGTCTTGACCTTTATCAATTTGAATTGTACGAAGGGGCGCAACCCGGCAAGGTCACTTACATGAAAGGAAAAGTATTCGATGCAGATACGAAAGTTCCGCTTGGTGCAAGCTTCGAACTCATTGATTTGGCAACGGCAAAACCTGTCATTCGTTCCGTTTCAAATTCCGGTAACGGAGAATTCCTTGTCTGCATTCCTGCCGGCAAAAGCTATGCTTTAAATGTTTCAAGAGACGGCTATCTCTTCTATTCCGACAACTTTATGCTGAAGGATATTAAATCAGCGAAAGAGCCTATCTTAAAAGATGTACCGATGAAGCCGATTAAAGTCGGGCAAAGTGTTGTGCTGAAAAATATTTTTTACCAAACGGATAAGTATGACCTGAAAGATGAGTCACGCGCTGAAGTCGGAAAGATTATTGCCTTCATGAATAAAAACCCGAAAGTGAAAGTGGAGATAAGCGGGCACACAGACAACATCGGAGCAAAGCTGCACAATCAGCAACTTTCTGAATACAGAGCGAAAGCAGTCTACGACCACCTGGTTGAATCAGGTATGGATAAAAACAGGCTAACGTTTAAAGGCTATGCAGACCTGAAGCCTATTGCTTCCAATGCTACCGAAGCCGGAAGAGCTCAAAACAGGAGAACTGAGTTCCTCATAACAGAAGTAGGCAAATAAACCCGCCTATTAAAAATTGTAATAGACCCGCACCCCTGCACTCTGCTGCAGGTTTGCAGAGGGCTCCGCTCCTATGTTTACTTTTTCATAAGACGGATTGTAGATAACCTGTATCAGGTATTTAGGAGTGAGGTTTAAATTAAATCCGATACCTGCAAAAGCTCCATATCCTACGGCATTATACTGGGTCGGCAGGTAATTCTCTTCATAACCCTGGTTGGAAGTGAAAGGAGTGAGATCCATCTTCAGGTTATTGATGACTGCATAGTTGTTGAGAAACTTAGCACTATTCATTACGAGGCCTCCTTCGATAAGGAAGTTAAACTTAGCAGGAGGACCAAGCAAACGGCAATATCCAAGCTGAATCATTAGCCGCTGTTCCTGTCCCGTTATTGCGCCATAATGAATTGAATCACCTAAAGAAGGGTTTAGCTTTTTGTCTCTAGTATTGACAGTAAAGACGCCTTTCACCGTCAGTTTGGAAAAGTTCACATTCAATATGATTCCATCTGTTGCAGATATTCCATATTGCAAATCGAGACCAAACAAAAACGATATATTATACTTCAGCGTATTCGGCATGTCGCTTTCGTTGAAATACCACAGGTCGCGGCTGCTCACTCCTACTGCAGGACCTATCTGGTCTGTATAATTTGAGTCAAGACCATAAAAGCGCATGCGCTGGTACATTACACTATTGAGAAAACTATTCCTGTTACCGGCATCGTCGACTCCATAGCCATTGTAAAGGGCAGCTGAATGATTATTCGGAAAAAAAGCACCGGCAAAAAAGCCTGCATGAAAACCTTTAAAGGCATTTAACGAAACTTCCGTGCTTTCTTCTTCCGTTGTATTATCATCCTGCGCAAAACAGTTAATGCCCAGCAAAAGGAGAACCAGCAATATTCTTAATGAATGCATTTGTCAAAAATACGAATGAAGAATGACTTAGCTCTGAAGCTTAAGTTTCATCAGGTAATCGTCATCAATTACGTTACCCAACTTGAACGTTTTTGTTCCGTCAATGACAAAGCCATAGTTCTTATAAAAGTTTATGGCCTTCGTATTTTCCTGGTTTACTCCAAGCCACATCCATTTATAATTCTTCGCATGCGCAATTTCAAGACTCTTATTCATCAATGCCTTTCCTGCTTTTATACCATGGTATTTATGCCTTACATAAATCCGTTCGATCTCTATTGAGGACTCATTATTCAGTTGAGGATATGTCCTGTCCGTACGAAGCTTTGCATAACCAATGAGTTCATTGTTATAGTAAGCAAGCAGAAACGTATTCGCCGGATTTTCTAAGTCCTTCTTTATTTTTTCAGGAACAAAAGCTTCTTTAAGATAAAGCTGCATATCCTCTTCCGAATGCATATGAATCCAACTTTCGTAAAAAGTATCCTTCCCAATCTCTGCGACTTGCAAATAGTCTGCTGGCCCGGCAAACACAATCGAAATGTCAGCGTTCACAGTGTTACGTAATATTCGGGGTGATGGGATTTAAAACCTCGCGGCTTGCAGCAGGTCAAGGTCTTTGTAAGGAATCTTGCACACTTCGCTGATGTACTTGTTTGTCACACCGCCTTTATGAAGGTAAACGCCACGGCGCACAGATTTATCTTTCCACATCAGCTCATCGATGCCGCCTTTTTCACCGGCTGTCAGAAGCATAGGAGTAAAGATATTGCTAAGAGCCGTAGAGGCAGTGCGGCTGACACGCGACGCAATATTCGGAACGCAATAATGTACAACTCCATGCTTGCGGAAGACAGGCTGCGAGTGGTTTGTCACCTTACTGGTTTCAAAACATCCTCCCTGGTCAATGCTCACATCGACGATGACGGAGCCAACGCGCATCTCATGCACCATCTCTTCGCTCACTACAATCGGAGTTCTTCCTTCATTGCTCCGCAAAGCGCCTATGGCTACATCGGCAGTTTTAAGAGCCTTGAGCAGCACATTCGGATTAAGGATGGCCGTGAAGATTCTCCTGTTCAAATGATTTTGCAGCCTGCGAAGACGGTAAACAGAGTTGTCAAACACTTTTACATCTGCACCTAATCCAAGTGCGGCTCGCGCTGCATACTCCCCTACTGTGCCTGCACCGATAATCACAACTTCAGTAGGTGGAATTCCCGCAACACCTCCAAGCAGCTCCCCTTTTCCGCTGAATGCATTGCTGAGATATTCAGCAGCAATCAGTATGCAGGTGCTTCCTACAATTTCACTCATTGCCTGGATAATGGGGAATACGCCGGAGTCTTCCTGGATGTATTCGTACCCAATGGCAGTCACCTTCTTTGCAGCAAGCTTGCGGACGTAATCAGCATTCTGCATGCTCATGTTAAGAATGGAGATAAGATGCTGGTTGGGCTGAATATATTCTACTTCTTCCGGAGAAGGAGGAGCAACTTTCAGCACAACATCGGCCTTATAAACCTCCGCTGCATTGTAGACTATTTTAGCTCCTGCCTCACTGAAGTCGGAATCTTCAATATTAGATGCTTTACCGGCACCCGTTTCTATTATTATTTCATGACCGTTTGCATGAAGCAGCGAAACAGCTTCGGGGATAAGAGGAATGCGATTCTCCTGAAAAGAGGTTTCTTTCGGAATTCCGATATACAGGTTTTGCTCTTTATTCGCAACCTCAACCATCGACTCCTGCGGCATAACGCTCGCAGAAGAAATGAGGGATGAGATGCTTGGAGTTTTTTCTTTTGCCATACGTTGATTTACGATGTACGGTTTACGATGTACGATTGCTCAAAATCGTAAATCGTCATTCGTAAATCGTACATGAATAACCCTGGTTTCGCCTTCTAAATTAATAAAAACCTTGACGCAATCGTCAGGCAATAAATTTAGGACTTTTTCAGGCCATTCTATAAAGCAATAATGGCCGCTATAGAAGTATTCATCAACACCGATATCGACGGCTTCTTTTTCATCCTTTATCCTGTAAAAATCAAAGTGAAAGACGGGCTCTTCTTTACCATCTCTATACTCGTTTATAAGAGCAAACGTAGGGCTGCTTACATTCTCCGTGACACCCAACGTTTCGCAAATAGCCTTAATAAACGTCGTTTTCCCTGCACCCATTGCGCCGTAAAAGGCAATAACTCTTTTATCTCCGCAAAGCGATAAAAGCTCCTTTGCAGCGGCAGGCAGTTCTCCAACAGATTGCACTTTCATTTGAGCCAAAAATACTGGAGAAATGTGAATTTAAACCCGAAGCAGTATTTTATCGAAGCGAAGCGGAGATCCCGATTTTTATCGGGATTGAATAACCAGCTTTTGCGTAAACACCTTCTCACCCTCTGTTACTTTCACAAAATAAACGCCGCTTGAAAGGTTTGGATTTAGAGCTTGGTGGTTGGAGGTTAGAGTTGTTGTGAAGACTTCTCTGCCTGTTAGGTCATAGATTTTTAATTCTTCATCGACTGTTTTCAATTCATTAAGTGAAATGGTGAAGGAATTGGGGGTGGGGTTGGGATAAAGTTTAAAAATAAGGTCTCGATTGTCGGTTATAATATTCGTAAAAAAAGAAACAGAATCAACAGAAATATATGCTTGAAATGTGTCACATCCGAAACTGTTACATGCAATGAGTGTCACTAAAAAAAGTCCAGTATCTGGATAAATATGAGACGGATTAGTAACAGAGGAAAAAGCAGAATCACCAAAATACCAATAAAAGGAATCAGCACATGTTGATGCATTCAAAAAGGAATAGAAGTTATAGTTAGCACTGTCCAGATAGGCATATGCAATAGGCAATGGATCAACAATAACAGTGACTGTATCATATGAAATTGGACAACCCGCAATAGTCGCAGAAACAATATACGAAGTGGTCTGTGATGGATTAGCTTGAGTCAAATTTGTATAGGGCGATATAAGACTATCAATCGGAGTCCACTGGTAAGTGGCACTTGCATTATAACTGGCATTGAGTATAACTGAATACCCACATCGAATAGAATCATCATTTGAAACAGCATTTACATTAAATGGTATTACATTAATATAAACAGAGTCTGTATAGCCATAAAGCGAGTCCGTAACTACATACCAATTATTAAATGGCGAGCTTAATAATGGGCGTGAAACATGAGAATCATTAAGACCTGTAATCGGTTGCCAGAAAAAACTACCTGAATCCGGCATATTACAAAATGAAAGGAAAATGGAATCTCCACAAAATATATTTAACGTGTCCGAAGAAATGCAAATCTCATTTGCGCCAAGTGTAGGAGGATTTGCTCTCACAAGGCTATCAATATCATAAATTGTATTTGGATCATAAATCCCTTTACCCATCAATTGAGGATTCGTTGCGTGCAAATCAGTGCTACTGATATATTGCGGATTAATAAAAAAAGGATGGTTATCATAATTGCCTCCACCCACTGGATAGCAATTATTATTTATAATAGTTAATGGGTCATGGGATATATAATTAGATGGCATAATATTATTCTGAAATGAACTATATCCGGCAGACCATCCGTCAATATATTTTCCAGGTTGAGATGTAAAATTATTAAAGGATATTAATGAGTAATTACAAAAACTAAACGCAGTATTGTCTCCAAAAAAATTATTTTGAATAGTATCCCAATCTCCGTAATTAAAATTCGTGACTGATGAGAATTTATTTCCCATTATAAGTGATGAGTCCAGAAAATTAAGATCTGCTCTACGAAGAACATGATTAGAAATAAACTCCAAATGTGAGCCTGCAGAAAAATGAACTTCTCCTTGAATAATATTATTTAAAAATTTATCCGGTTTATTACTATGGATATCCAATTTTGCCAGAGAAGCACCATCTAATATTAAATTATCTTTAACAATTAAACTACCATCATTGGGCATAGTGGTAGTGGTTAGCTTTCCATACACAATATTATTTTCAAAGGTACCTCCGTCGGAAAATGAAGTATTACTGTTGAATGTATTCCCTCTACAAATCTTCCACGATATACCGCCATTACTAATGAACTTGTTATTTTCAATTAATCCCCCACCTCCTAAATTAAAATACCCATCAACAACACAATTCATTACATTCAAACCAGGGGCACCATATCCCAACGAATATCCAATACCTTTTATATAACAATTTTCATATTGCCCATATGGGTTGCCATAAACAACATATCTTCCAATGGCGTTGTTTATTATCGTCAGGTGTCTAAATATAATGTCTTGAGTAGTGAGAGTGAAAGTCCCACCTATTGTATCAGGGTTGATTATTGCTACATCTGAAGAATCAAGAGTTTCCGATTGAAAAGTTACTGTTACTGAATCTGCACCATAAAATTGAAATGGATGATTTATTCGTTCATAATATATTCCGGGACGGATATTAAATATCACTGGACCAGAAATTCCTTGATTATGCAATGAATCAAAAGCCTCATTTATTGTACTAAAATCAGGATTTAAGCCCCCAATAGTGAATACCCCCGACATTTGCCCGAAACAATTTCCAAAACCTATAGAAAAAATCAAGAGGAAGAGTTTTTTCATTGTGTCGTTAAGGGGATTACAATTACAAATATAAAACAAAAAAGTCCACCTCTCAGCGGACTTTAAAAGAAACTAAGCTTTCCTTTATTCCTCTTCCCGTCCGAAAGACATTACCTTAATAGAATTGGCAGCAACTCCAGTATATTTTCAATAAGCAGCATACGAATGCGCAACATCGCTTGCAGCTCCTACTCCTGCGCTGAAAACAGCCCGCACATACATACAGTATTTCACCCCGGTTTTCAAGTCCTTGATGGTGCACTTTGCTTTCGTCGGAACGGCTATAAGCTTATACTCAGTATCGGGCTGCGATTCTTCCTTGATATAGCAGAGATAAATTATCCGTTTAACTTTTATCGGCTTCCACGTCCAGTCTATCTCACCCGTCTTTCTGCCCATCTTGCCTTCAACGTTAATTACCCTTTCCACCGGCGGAGTACTTTTATCATTCATGGTATCGATACCCGCACTCTTGATGATGGAATGCGAACCGCGCGCAACGCTGCCCACATACGCGCCGACAGCCGTCATCACAATGTCCCATTCCACTTCGGCTGTGTTCAGGTTAGCTGTGGAAAGCAGGCCATGTTTGGATTCCTGGAAAGCTTTCTCCAGCTTGTCCGTTGCATTTTTAAATTCAGACAAAGAAGGATCGGGGGAAATGAAATGAGAGTTCCCATTCATCTTCCCATGGACGGTTTTTCCGAATTCAACTTTTTGCTCAACGGTTTTCTTTCTTAACTCAAGTTTTACTTTACCTTTTGTCATAATCCAATTCCTCCTTTTTTAAAAATTGATTTTACTGTTATAACGATGATTTCTAGAAATTATTTTATTAAAGAATAGCACTTTATTATATATAGCATTAACCCCCTGTTTTGGGACAATCATTGAAGAACTATTTTCAATTTTCATCTTCCTTCCAAAATGTATGCCGAAATCGAAAATGATAAACGAGTCTCTCCCGGTGACAAAGCAAGACTGATTTTCCGAAAAGAAGTCTTGTCTTGCCGAAAACCAGTCTTGTCCGGACATTAGCCAGTCTTGCTTCATGAAAAACCAGTCCTGTCATGCTGTAAATGAGTCTTGCTCCGTGAGAAATCTGTCTTGCGTTGCTCTAAAGAAGTCCTGCCCTGGAATAAATCAGTCTTGATTTTCCTTAGGTCAGTCCTTCCCGACAATAAACCAGTCCTGTTTGAAAGATTACCAGTCCTGTTTTAGAGATTGCCAGTCCTGTTCTGTCACTTAGCAGTCATGCCCGGTTAGATATCAGTCCTGCTTTGCCACTTTTAATCGCAGGTTTACCGGAAACAGTGCATTACCTGCCATTTTCTACAGCAACATTTTCGATATACATTAGATAAAGAGGGACTTAAGTAAGAATGAAGCCCCTGTGAGTGTAATCTTCGCGCTATCTCTTTTTAAAATACTTTTGCAGTATAATCAATCATGAAAGCTATACCTTTTAATCTTCTTTATGAGAAAAAACAAGCCCCTGTTTATTGTCATCCTGATAATAATCGTTTTGCTGGCCATAAAATTTATTTTTTTCAAGGGGAATACAGCATCGAATACGCCTCCTGCAGGCGGCCCTCCTAAAAATGCAGCTGTTTCTGTCAATGCCGTCGTAGCAAAGGCAACGCGGATAGGAAATGAAGTGTATGCTTCAGGCACAGTGATGGCCAATGAAGAAGTAGAGCTGCGGCCTGAAATAGCGGGGAAAATTCTGTCAGTAAATTTTAAGGAAGGAAGCCGTGTAAGCAAGGGTGCATTGCTTGTCAAGATTAATGATGCAGACCTGCAGGCACAGCTAAAGAAGCTGCAGGTGCAGCTAAAGCTTTCGGCAGAACAGGAACAGCGTGCAAAGAAGCTGCTTGACATAAGCGGAGTAAGCCAGGAAGAATATGACATTTCATTGAACCAGCTGAATGCGTTGAAGGCAGATGAGGAATTTACAAGAGCGCAGATTGCCAAGACAGAGTTGCGTGCTCCCTTCAACGGAAACATTGGTTTGAAGAATGTGAGTGAAGGAAGTTATGTTTCTCCCAATCAAACCATTGCCTGGATACAACAGGTAGACCCTGTGAAGATTGATTTTTCCATTCCTGAAAAGTATGCATCCATGGTTGCACAGAATGCGAAAATCAAATTCACTTCTTCCAATTCAAATGAAACGTATACCGGAACGGTCTATGCCATTCAACCGCGCATTGATGTTGGAACACGCACCATGCAGGTACGTGCATTAAGTTCGAATAAAGAAGGCAAAATAATTCCCGGCTCTTTTGTTAAAGTTCAGCTTACTCTGAAGGAATATGAAAATGCAGTAATGGTTCCTACGCAGGCTATTGTTCCTGTTCTGAAAGGTAAAACTGTGTATGTAGTTCGTGATGGAAAAGCCGAATCGCAAAAAGTTGAAACAGGAATCCGTACTGATTCAACAATTCAGATTCTTGACGGAGTAAATCCCGGTGATACTGTTATTACAACAGGCTTAATGCAATTGCGTCCTAGCACACCGGTGAAAGTAAAAATGTAGAATGTATTCATGAAGATTTCGTCGGTAAGTATTAACAGGCCTGTATTGGCGATAGTGATGTCGCTAATCATCATACTGTTCGGAGGAATAGGATTTTCATTTCTTGGCGTTAGAGAATATCCATCTGTTGATCCGCCCGTTATTACCGTCAGAACTTCATACACAGGTGCAAGTGCCGAGGTAATTGAGTCGCAGATTACAGAGCCTCTTGAAAAAGCAATTAATAGTGTTGCAGGCATTCGTACTCTTTCTTCTTCGAGCAATACAGGAAATAGCAGCATTACCGTTGAGTTTAATCTTGGTGAAGATTTAGAGGCTGCAGCGAATGATGTTCGTGATAAAGTCTCACAAGCCGTAAGGCAGTTGCCGCAGGATATCGATGCTCCGCCTGTCGTCACGAAATCCGATGCAAACTCTGATGCGATTTTGTCCATGACGGTTCAGAGCGATGCACGCAACCAGCTTGAGCTGAATGATTATGCGGAAAACGTGATTGCGGAAAGGCTGCAGACTATTCCCGGTGTAAGCACTATCCAGATTTGGGGGCAGAAGAAGTATGCCATGCGTTTGTGGCTCGATCCTTCGAAGCTGTCTTCGTATGCACTGACACCACTTGATATTAAGCAGGCGCTCGACAGGGAAAATGTAGAAGTGCCGGCAGGAAAAATTGAAGGGAATAATACTGAGCTTATTGTAAACACAGTCGGTCGGCTGAAGACGGAAGATGATTTTAATAATCTAATCCTTAAGACGGATACAGGGCAGGTAGTGCGGTTGAGAGACATCGGGTATGCAGTGCTGGGACCTGAACAGGAAGAAACCAGTCTGAAGTCAAATGGCGTACCAATGATTGGTTGCGGAGTCGTGCCGCAGCCCGGTGCAAACTATATTGATATTGCTGATGAGTTTTATAAACGTCTTGACCAGCTGAAAAAAGATGTTCCGAAAGATATTAAGCTCGACGTCGTTCTGGATAATACTGCATTTGTCAAACGTTCCATTTCCGAAGTAAAAGAAACGCTGCTTATTGCCATCACTCTCGTTATACTCATCATCTATCTTTTCTTCCGCGACTGGCTGATTGCATTCCGTCCGTTAATTGACATTCCTGTTTCACTGATCGGTGCATTCTTTATCATGTACGTCTTCGGATTTTCAATCAACGTGCTTACCCTGCTTGCCATCGTGCTTGCAACGGGTCTTGTCGTCGACGATGGAATAGTTGTGACTGAAAATATTTTCAAGAAGGTAGAACGGGGCATGAGTCCTGTTGATGCGGCTCACAGGGGCTCAACTGAAATTTATTTTGCCGTTATCTCTACCTCCATCACGCTTGCTGCCGTTTTCCTTCCTGTTGTTTTCCTGCAGGGATTTGTAGGCAGGCTGTTCCGCGAATTCGGAATTGTTCTGGCGGGAGCGGTTCTTATTTCTGCATTTGTTTCGCTGACTCTTACTCCCATGCTGAATGCACGGATGCTTCGAGGCAGTGCAAAAAAGAAAAGCAGGTTCTATATAATGACAGAGCCGTTTTTCAGAAACATGGAATCAAGCTACAGCAATGGCTTAAAGAATTTCATGCACAGACGATGGGTTGCGATTTTGATTATCATCGCTTCAATGGGGCTGATGTTCATAGTAGCCTCCTTCCTTCAGTCTGAACTCTCCCCTCTTGAAGACAGGAACCTGCTGCGTATTTCAGTGGCTGCTCCTGAAGGTTCTTCGTTTGAATACACCCAGGACTTCATGGATAAAATCAGCAACCTGATCCAGGATTCTGTTCCTGAAAAAAGAATTCATCTTACCGTTACTTCGCCCGGCTTTGTCGGTTCCGGTGCTGTGAATACAGGTATGGCTCGTATAGGTTTAAAGTCTTCAAGTGACAGGAAACGAACTCAGCAGCAGATAGCAGACATGCTTTCGAAAAATACAAAGCAGCTGTCTGAAGCACGGGCTTTTGTCATACAGGAACAAACGATTTCTGTCGGGCTTGCAGCACGCACGTCGTTGCCTGTGCAGTTTGTAATCCAGGCTCCTGATTTTGACATGCTGAAGAAAGCTGTTCCTGAATTCATGAAAGAGGCGTCGAAAGATCCTGTCTTCCAGGGAACGGATGTCAACCTGAAATTTAACAAGCCTGAGCTGAACATTACCGTGGACAGGGAAAAAGCGAAGTCACTTAACTTATCTGTTATTGATGTGGCGCAGACGCTGCAGTTTGCGCTGAGTGGAAACCGCTTTTCTTATTTCGTCATGAACGGAAAGCAATACTCAGTGATTGGCCAGTTTGACCGCGCCAACCGCGATGAGCCGCTCGACCTTACTTCCATCTATGTCCGCAATCAAAACGGACAGCTCATCCAGCTTGATAATGTTGTGAAGATTGAAGAAGGCAGCAGCCCGCCGCAGCTTTACCATTACAACCGTTATAAATCGGCTACGATATCGGCAGGTCTTGCTCCGGGCAAGACAATCGGAGATGGCATTAAGGAGATGGAGAAAATCGCCTCGAAGGTTTTAGACAAATCATACACGACTGCACTCACAGGCGCTTCGCGTGACTTTACAGAAAGCTCTTCTAATCTTCTCTTTGCATTCCTGCTCGCATTAATCCTCATTTATTTAGTGCTGGCAGCGCAGTTCGAAAGCTTCATCGACCCTGTAGTTATCATGGTGACCGTGCCTCTTGCATTGGCGGGCGCCATGATTTCGCTATGGTACTTTAACCAGACCCTAAACATCTTCAGCGAAATAGGAATGATAATGCTCGTAGGGCTTGTAACGAAAAACGGAATCCTGATTGTAGAGTTTGCAAACCAGCTGCAGAGAAAAGGAATGGAGAAAACAGAAGCTGTGCTTCGTGCTGCTACGATGCGGCTTCGCCCTATCCTGATGACAAGTATTGCAACATGTCTTGGTGCGCTGCCTATTGCACTTGCACTGGGCGCAGGTGCAAAGAGCCGTATGTCAATGGGAATTGTAGTCATAGGAGGACTGTTGTTTTCACTCGTTCTCACATTGTTTGTAATTCCAGCCATGTACTCTATGATGGCAAAGAGGAAAACAAATGAAAACCTTGCCTACGTTCCGCGGGAACTCAGCGTAGAAGAAGAACACAAATACAGTGAAGAAACAGAAGTATGAAAAGACTCTTCCCTGCTTTCTTTCTTATTGCTTTAGCTTTTCAATCCTCCGCACAGGAAAAACTTTCTCTTTCCGATGCTATTGCATTGGCATTAAAAAACAACTATGGAATTCTGATTGCTCAAAATGAAGAGGCGATTGCCAAAAACAATTACTCTGTCGGCAATGCAGGCATTCTTCCCTCCGTTGTTGCAACGGCTTCAGGATCCACGAATATAAACAACACGAAGCAGAGTTATGCTTCCGGCCTTGAAGTAGACAAAAGCGGCGTGAATTCTAAAAACCTAAATGCAGGCATAGGAGCCACATGGACTCTATTTGACGGGTTGAAAATGTTTGCCACATACAATAAGCTTGGCGAATTGAATGAAAGGCAAAAGCTGCTTTCAAAAGTTGAAATAGAAAACCTGGTGGAAGAAATCATTACAGGTTACTTCAACATTGTGCAGCAGGCACAGCTTCTCAAAGCGACGCAGGATAATATTGACATCTACAATGAACGTTTACGAATTACAGAAGCTAAATTTCAAATCGGTTCTTCGTCCAAGCTTGAGTACCTGCAGGCTAAAGTGGATTTGAATGAGCAGCGTTCAATCCAGATGAAAGAAGAAGCGGCCTTAAGCAATGCAAAGATTTCTCTCAATCAGCTTCTTGCCAGGGCAGTTGATACAAACTTTGAACCCGGCGATTCAATTGTTGTAACATATCAACCACGATTAGACGATTTAAAAACGACGGTGGCAAAAAACAATTACCAACTTCAATCAGCGCAGCATGATTTAAATATCTCTTCCCTCACTGTGAAAGAATTCCAGTCACTGCGTTTTCCGCAGCTCAATCTTACAGGCAACTATGTGTTCTCAAGGGCTGAGAACGGAGCAGGCTTTGTGCTGCTAAATCAAAATCTTGGCTGGAATATCGGCTTCACTGCTTCATGGAATTTATTTGACGGCTTTAACGTAAACCGTCAAATCAAAAATGCAAAGCTCGACTACAACAATGCAAACCTTCAGCTCAAGGATTTAAAGACTCAAATCGATGCGGCCCTTCTTATCTCTTTCAAAAACTTCGAAACAGCTATGCAGGTTCTGCAGTTGGAAGAGGAAAATCTTGAGTCTGCAAAAGAGAATGTCACTATTGCATTCGAGCGCTATCGTATAGGCCGCTCGACTCAGCTTGAATTGAAAGAAGCTCAGAAAAGTCTCCAGGATGCAGAGAACAGAACTATCTCTGCACGCTATGATGCTAAAGTTTCTGAAACGAGATTAATGAAGCTTAACGGCGAACTTGTTAAGTAGTCAATGCTTTTCTTATTTATCGTTCCACACAGGCAAACGTCCCGGAGTGTAAGGCGCTCCGCTTTTCTCAAGCGTCGTTTCCACTTTACGGATGTCATCATCAATAGATTTCAGCTCAGGCAGGACCTGTGCAAACTGCTTCGATGCAACATTATATGAGTTTAGAGCAGTTTGAGTCGGTGCAGAGGTAGCAGTCCAAAGCGTGCCTTCAATAGTGCTGACACGGCCGTTGATGGACGGAGGAGTTTCAAACTCGCGCTTGGCAAGGCTTGCATCTCCGTTCATTTTTATATCGACTGCATTGAGGCGTTTCTCAATGGCATAGACTTGTGAAGTGATATCACCATGCGGAATCTGTGCGTCTATAATAGCTGACTTGATAAACTTGATTTTGTTTGTGAGTTCGCCACGATAGCCTTCTGCAGCAGCGGCAGCCCTGCGCAATTCTGATACCTTTTTGCAGAATGCATCCAACGCCTTTTTATCAGTTGCGGGTAAAGAAGCTGCATTGAGTGTTTTGATAACGAAGGGTTGTGCGGCCACCAGCTCTGTTAGCTTGCCATCATCAAACTTGCTAAGAGAAACTTTATATGTGCCGGGCATTGCCAAAGCACCTGTTTCAGGTTGGTCATATGGATTGGTAGGGTCAGGAGTATTGAAGTTAACCGGACCGGGTGATGCATAGCGCATATCCCACACAAGCCGGGACAGGCCTTTCTTTGCAGGTGCTTTTAACTTCCTGACCACAGCGCCTGTCTCATCAGTAATCGTAAATAAAAGATATGGCTCTGGATATTGATCTTCCATGCGGATAGAGTCAGCCGTTGGATAATAAACAGGCTCAATCTTTTCTATTCTCGCCTTTTCCGTTTCCTGTCTTTTCTCCTTCAGCGTCTTTATATTTTCTTTCAGGTAATAAGTGAAGACAGCTCCAACCTTCGGATTAGGCGTTGAGAAAAAGCTCTCGCCCTGGAATCCTTTGCCCGGACCTCCTGTGGCAGTAGATTTTTCAATAAACATCCATGAATCCTTTATTGGAGTGATGAATGCTTCTTTATTCAGATCATCCTTTTTAATGTTACGAAGCGGAGTATAATCATCGAGTATGTAATAGCCTCGGCCGAAGGTGGCAAGCACTAAATCGCTTTCCCTCTCCTGTATGGCCATATCACGAACAGCAATGGTTGGCAGTCCTCCTTTAAGCTGAGTCCATTTGCCTCCGCCATCATTGCTGAAGAATACTCCGAACTCTGTACCTGCAAAGAGTAAGTTTTTATCGACGTGATCTTCTGCAATGGTATAAACACTGCCACGTTCAGGCAGGTTCGACATAATAGGTGACCATGTCATTCCTCCATCAATGCTGTTATAGACATATGGTTTGAAGTTACCATAGCGATGGTGATTGAACGTTGCATAGAAAACATTGCGGTCATGATGTGACGGAATAATCTGGTTAACGTAGGTACGTTCAGGAACTCCGGCTATGTTGTCAATCTTAGTCCAGTTCTTGCCGCCATCCTTTGTGATGTGAATTAATCCATCGTCTGTTCCTACGGCAAGGTTGTTCTCATCAAAATAACTCTCTGCAATAGTGGTAAGCTGGCCATAGAAATCAGTAGAAGCATTTTTGGCAACAGCATCCATGCTCCACACTCTTCCCATGACGGGAAGCTTGTTTCGGTCAATACCTCTTGACAAATCTCCGCTGATGGCAGTCCAGGTATTTCCCATGTCATCGGTTCGGAATAGCTTATTGGCACCGCAATAGAGGCGGGTGTTCTTATGAGTTGAAATCAGCAACGGTGAGTCCCAGTTCCAGCGAAGCGGCGGCTCCCCTTCTGCTTCAACAGGACGTATGTCAATAATCTCTCCGCTCTTCTTGTCGAAACGTGAGAGACCTCCGTATTGATATTGCGGATAAACGATGTCAGGGTTTTTCGGATCGACCTGTGTTTCGTATCCATCCCCTCCGAGAGTGAAAATCCAGTCGTCATTTGTAATTCCGTTCGCACTTGTTGTGCGTGACGGACAGCCAAGACTGTTATTGTCCTGTGTTCCTCCGTAAACCCAATAGAATGGAAGTGAGTTGTCTGTTGCAACTTTATAAAACTGCGCAATAGGCAGGTTGGCTTTAAATGCCCAGTTTGCTCCGAAGTCATAGGTTTCGTATGCTCCTCCGTCACATCCAACCAGCAGATGCTTTGTATCCTTATCATCAATCCATAAAGCATGGTTGTCTACGTGCTTATACTTCTCTCCTATCTTAGAAAATGTTTTTCCCCCGTCTCGTGACACCATTACCCAGAAGTCAACGTAAAATACTTTGTCAACGTCCTTAGGGTCGCAGAAGATTTCCTGGTAATAATTTCCTGCCGTTGCATTATCACTCATCTTCTCCCAGCTCTCTCCACGGTTAGTCGAACGAAAGACTCCGCCTTTCTTATCAGCTGCTTCTATTATTGCATATACATAATCAGGATTGGCAGGAGATATGGCCATGCCTATTCTCCCCTTATCGACTTCAGGCAATCCTTTCTTAAGCGTATCCCATGTTACACCTCCGTCAATGCTTTTATAAATATTTGACTCAGGTCCACCGCTGATGTAGGTGTAGACCTGCCGCCTGCGCTGATGCGCAGTTGCATAAAGCACATTGCTATAACGCGGATCCATATGAATTTCATTGAAGCCTGTGTTTTCACTGACTTGCAAAACCGGTTTCCATGTTTTACCTCCGTCAGTAGTCTTATAAATTCCCCTGTCTCCTCCTGAGCTCCACAACGGACCATACGCTGCTACATAAACAATATCGGAGTTCTTTGGGTCGATGGTTATCATTCCGATATGCTCCGAGCTTTTCAATCCCATGTTCTTCCATGTCTTTCCTCCGTCTACTGATTTATACACTCCGTCACCATAGGCAACGCTGCGCTGATTATTGTTTTCGCCTGTTCCAACCCATACTACATTCGGATTGGTTGGATCAATTTCAACACAACCTATGGAATAGGAACCTTCATTTTCAAAAACAGGGTTGAACGTAATTCCATTATTAGAGGTCTTCCATACTCCACCTGAAGCAGCTGCAACAAAATATTCTTTCTTGTTCTCAGGATTCACTGCAAAGTCAACTACTCGTCCGCTTGTTTTTGCAGTGCCAATACTCCGAAACGTCAGTCCATTGAAAGTTTCTGTTTTCCATGGATCTTTTTTATCCGCTTCGGCAGAAGTTTTCTTTGTGTCTGCTTCTTTTTTCTTTTGGGCTATTGCGGGTAATGTAAAGAGGATAGCAGCAAGTGCTGAGTAAAATAAAAATGACTTCATGAATGAATAAGGTTTAAGTCGTTAAAGGTGAAAGAAATTTTTGAAAAGAAATATGATTTCAACTTCTTTTTAGCATTTCATTAACAAAAACGGAAAAAAGTCCCTGATTAAAAGGCACTATAGCTTAATACAAACGTTCTTTTCTTCGGTGAAGAAACGTAAGGCTTCAAATCCGCCTTCGCGGCCTACACCGCTGTTCTTCATTCCACCAAAAGGAGTACGAAGGTCCCGAAAGAGCCAGCAGTTAATCCAGATAATGCCACTTTCAAGTCGTGCAGCAACACGATGTGCACGGGAAAGGTTCTCTGTCCAGATAGTGGCTGCCAATCCATACTGCGTTGAGTTTGCGTATGTCAATGCTTCGTCTTCTGTTTTGAAAGGCATCAGCGTAACAACAGGGCCGAATATCTCTTCCTGGTTTGTGCGACAGTCATAACTCAGCCCTTCAATTACCGTTGGCTCGATGAAGTAACCATTCTTACTCTTTCCTTCAAGATATAATTGTTTCCCGCCTGTCAGAATCTTGCCGCCTTCCTGCTTTGCAAGCTCAATGTATAAAAGCACTTTTTCCATGTGCGGCTTGCTGACAATGGCGCCCATTCTATTTCCATCATCAAGCGGGTCACCTGTTTTGAGTGTACTCACACGCTTCACAAAAGCCTCTTTGAACTTATCGTAAATAGATTCTTCAATAAAGATTCGTGACCCACAAAGACAAATTTCTCCCTGGTTAGTAAAAGCAGCGTTCACGGATGTTTTTACAGCTTCATCAAAGTTGCAGTCTGCAAAAACTAGGTTAGGATTCTTTCCTCCAAGCTCAAGTGAGAGTTTTTTAAACATCGGAGCAGCAGTGCGTGCAATCCATTCTCCCGTCTTCGTTCCACCTGTAAAGCTCACAGCCGCAATTTTCGGATGTGAAACAATGGCTGCGCCTGCCTTTTGACCATATCCATGAATAATATTGAGAACTCCTGCAGGAATACCTGCTTCAATAGCAAGTTCACTAAGTAAGTATGCAGTCATCGGAGTTACTTCGCTTGGCTTTGCTACTACGCAACAGCCCGATGCAAGAGCAGGAGCTATCTTCCATGAAAAAAGATAGAGCGGTAGGTTCCATGGTGAAATGCATCCTGCTACTCCGATGGGTTGTCGCAACGTATAATTAATAGCTGCGTTCTCTGTTGCATGCGCTTCATTACTCACATGAATAGCACCTGTTGCATAGAAATGAAAATTTGAAATGGCACGGGGAATGTCTACACTCTTCGAAAGCCATAAAGGCTTACCGCTGTCGATAGTCTCCGCCATTGCAAGTTTATCGAGGTTCTTTTCAATCAGCGAAGAAAGCTTTAGTAATATGTCAGAGCGTTTTGCGGCCGGCATTGTACTCCATGCAGGAAAAGCTTTTTGAGCGGCATCTACTGCTGCCTGCACATCTTTTTCATCACTATCAGGGATAAGTGAATAAACCTCACCCGTTGCCGGGTTTACGTTATCAAAATATTGCTTGCTGGCTGGTTCAAGCAGATCGCCATTGATGTAATTCTTAATCTTCTGCATTTATTCTGCGAAAGTAACCATTCGCAGAATAAATAAAGCCCGTTCCGACTTTCAGAGGAACGGGCTCATAACCCTCAAAACTGCTTTAATATCTTATTACCTCTGCGTCGTATTACCTATTTTAATCAGCTTATCGACATCATTGTTCACTGACAATATGAGCAGCGAAGTGGCAGTGCAGAACACAGGGCTGGTAATGCAGTGATGGCCGTTCCAGCTTCCGTCGTTGTTCTGTATGCTGACGAGCTTACCTGAAATGTTATCGTACCATTTTTTCCAGTCATTATCTTTATTGATAATCATGGACTCACCTGTTTGAAGGTAGCTCAGGAATTCCTCCCCGCCATTACTGCCGAAACCGTTCATTACCTTGTCCTGCTGCGCAGTCTGTTTAGCAGAATTGTAAACATTGTATGCCGTAGAATACTTATCTGCGTCGCCGGCACTGTAGCCGATTTGACGAAGCACTTCTGCTGAAGGCTTCGCTGTGTCTGAAATCTTGCCTTCTTTCTTTGCCTGTGCAATATCTTCTTTTACTTTTTTGGCATCGACAGAAGTATTCCTCACCGAGCTCGACACTGAATACAACACTACTCCTGCACCTAAATCCGTATTCACTTCTCCCGTCTTCTCATTGTAATTCCCAGCCTGGTAATCTTTTGATTTCTCAAGCACATCCTTACGGACTTTTATTCCATCTACATGTTGCGCTGACTCCAGTGCTGAAGAGGCAAACGACGACTGAAGCACTCCAGCCCATCCGTTTCCGGAAAAGCTTCCATTCGATGTTTGTGTGCGCTGGATTTTATTCACGCATACCTGCAGTGCCTTTTTAATGCGATTCTTATCAGCATCAGCGCATGAATAATCAAGTATGTTTGAAAGAAACTGAGAGGTAAGCACTACATCAATGTATTGTCCCAGCTTAGTCTGTATCTGAGTTCCGGTAAGAGATGTGATGGTGTTGCTGTTCTCATCGGAATTCTCAACCTGCTTAAGAATATAATTGAGCCCCTTCTTAAGCTCATCGGAATATTCGCCCAACGTAAGCGTACTACCTGAGCGGAGAATGGCCATACACACCATGCTCGTTGTTGCAGGATCGGCCTGTACTGCATGAGGATCCATAACGCCTTGCCTTGAATGACTGCCTGAACCCCATCCGCCATTCTCCTGTTGTGCTTTCATCATCCAGTCCAACGCATTGTCCATAGACTGTTTAACATTTTCAGGAGTGTTGTAAGAGGACATGAAATCTGAAGGGTCTTCGCCGAACACGGTTCGGAACACACAACCTTTTGCAGTCGATGCTTCGGCGCGCTGCGGCTTTGGAGGTGTGATAATAAATAAAACGGAAATTAGGATTGCTGCAATCCCCAAGAGAGAAAATTTTAACGTCTTCATAATTGTAGATTTAGAAATTTAATTAATAGAGTTATCTGGCATGACTATTCCACAGAACGAAAGTGAGATAATCATGAAGTCAAGTCGACGTCAAACTATGACTTCAATGCGTTCAGCCCAAACACTATGCCGTTAATTGAAAAAAGTTTTGCAGTCTGAAAAAATTCATTGAAAATTAATCAGCGGCTAATGCTCTTTGACTGACTTAAAATAAGAAGCCCCGTCCTTTCGGACAGGGCTTACAATGTTTCCAACTCAATACCTGCTCTTCGCAGGAAAACTAAAATCTTAATTCGTCACAGGCAAAAAACCATACTCTTTTCCGTACTCAAGATGCTGGCCGATAAAGCTTTCAGGATATTCAATCTTCACGTCGGTGATGTTATCACCGTTCATTACCGGCACAAGCTTAGGTTGAATGAAGCCCATGTATGGTGCTACATTTAATTTCGAATAGCGGTCAAGCACTTCTTTATGCAGCTCCTGGTTAACCTTTACACCGTAATTCTCCACAAGATTTTTACCTGCATTGTAATCTCCTTCTGATTTGATGCGTTGTATCTCACGCAGCAGTTCTCCGAAGTGCTGACGCACTTTGTTATAGTCATTGATGACTACATAAGTTTTGCCATCACGCTTGGTAAGCTCCATCGCCTTGTCTTGTTTGCTATGCTCGAGCACCCATGCTGAATTAAGCTGGCGGTTACGCATATGCGCTTCTTCAAGATTATCTCCAAGTTTGATACGGTTAAGTTGCGTCATTAATCCGTTCATAAGGTAAGCATCATATTGAGCCTTACCACAATCAAGAGATGGCATCACTCCGATATCGACGAGTTTCTGATCCATGGCATAATAGAGTCCAACGAGGTCGGCGCGCGCCTCTTCTAATGTGCCTGCATAAGTTTTCAAGGTTTCATCTGACGTGCCTACCCCTTTATTGCGCTGACCCGATGCATGCCCGATGCATTCGTGCATATCAGTGTGCAGGTCGGCAGCAAGTGCACCGAATTGCTTCACGCGCGCTTTCACTTCATCGCTGGCACCAAACTCTCCGATGACAGGGCTCTTGGACTTGGCATAATTATATGAAGCAACAATATTTCCGAGAGAAACAGACTTAGAACCATACTCCGGACTTTCGCGGATAAATTCATTGTTAGGCAGGTTTATGCCGATCGGCGTAGCGGGAGCGGCATCGCCTACTTCATTGATGACAGTAATAACCTTCGCAGAAATTCCTTTCACTTCTTTCTTCTTATGAGCATCCATAATAGGAGAATGATCTTCGAACCACTGAGCCTGGTTGCTGATGGCTGCAATGCGCTTCGTAGCTTCCATATCTTTCATCGCAGTAATACTCTCATAGGCTCCGCGTTTCTGCAGTGCGTCTTGGTATACTTCGATGAAACCATTAGTTAGGTCGAAACGTGAGGCTGTATCCTTTACCCATGACATACTATACAGGTCGAAGTCAACAGGATCGCCACTCTTGTAAAACTTGATGAGCTTTTCCAGGGTTTGTTTCTGCCGGTCGTTTTCTGCAACAGTAAGAGCTTTCTCAAGCCAAGACACGATTTTCTCAATAGCTGCACCATACATTCCTCCTAACATCCAGCGTTTTTCCATAATCTTTCCATTCTCTTTCACAAGCTTGGAGTTAATGCCGGGTTGTGTGTGCTCATCAGGATGGGCTTTTTTCATATCAGCATAAAACTGTTCCACTTCCTTTTCTGTGACACCTTCGTAGAAGTTGTTGCAGGAAGCCTTTACGTGATCAGTACCCTCACTGAGATCCACTTCTTTCTTATCCACATTCGGATCAAAGATGACAGGTTTCATCATGGTCCAGAACGCATCTACTGATTTTCCTTCAAGAGGCAAGCGGCTTTGATCGCTGTTCTTTACAAGATCTGCAAAGTATGCATCGCTGCATTCGGGAATGAACTTGTCTGCTGAATAATGGTGGTGGTTGCCATTGGAAAAGAAAACACGGCGTGCATAATCTTCAAACTTTTTGTAATCAGCCGCATTCTTGTCGCCTTTATATGTTTCAAGAATAGCCTCAAGGGTCTTACGGATGCGAAGACCATGTTTGTATTTCTGATCGTAGAAAATATCCCGTCCGCTAAGACCTGCCTGGTACATATAATACGCAAGCTGCTTTTCTTTCAGGGAAAGGTTCTCCCATCCCGGTACTTCATACCGCAGCACCTGTATGTCGGCAAAACGGTCGGCCATGTAGTTGAACTCTTTCTTCGTCGTGTCTTTGTTTTCTGAAGATTGATTTGCATTGTTCGGATTGCATCCTGCAATAAATGCCCCTGCAATGCAGATTGTAATTAACTTTTTCATTTTACTATTTGGATTTGTTAGGATATTGATGATTTATTTTAAGTCGTATTTGGTTTTGTATTTTGAATAAAGCTGCTTCTGAACATTATCGAGATTGATTTCCTTGCCTCGAATGAAGGCCATCTCAACGTTATTTGTCTTCACATCCAGAGCATCTCCTGTAGAAATAAAGAATGTTGCGTCCTTGCCAACTTCCAGGGTTCCTGTTGTTCCATCAATACCAAGAATCTTAGCAGGCACGGAAGTAATGCTTGCCAGCGCATCTTCTTTAGATACGCCATATTCAACGCTTGTTCCAACCATAAAAGGCAGGTTACGAACTCCCCATGAACCTTCGACGCTCATCGCGTAAGACACGCCTGCCTGCTTTAACAGGTTCGGAAGCTTATACGGTAAATCCACATCATCGTCTTCACGTGAGGGAAGTGAATGTGTTTTACCTAAGATGACCGAAATGTTATTTTCCTTCAGCATATCAGCAACACGCCATGAGTCATCGCCGCCTACGAGCACCATTCTTACTTTGTAACGATTGCAGAAATTTATTGCAGCGACAATTTCTTTTACATAATCACAATGGATATAGAGTTTCTTGCTTCCATCGAATAAGCCTTTCATTGCATCGAGGCGAAGGTTTTTTTCTTCAGGGGTAGAAAGCGAATATGCTTTGGCTTCCTTAAACAATTGCTCAATGCCACTCATTGCTTTATTCATGGCCTCTCGCTGTTTATCTTCAGGGTCGGCGCCAGGATACTTATTTATATACATGCGCGGCCAGTTCAGGTGAATTCCTTCATCTGTTCTGTAAGCGGCATCTTCCCAGTTCCATCCATCCAGCTCAACAACCGACGATTGCCCTGAAATAGTCCCTCCCTGCGGCACTACTTGAGCAAGTAGAATTCCATTCGTTCTAATCGTCGGTGTAAGCTTTGAATCGGTATTGTAGGCAATAATGCTGCGAACATTTGGATTCAAGTCCCCCACTTCATAATTGTCACGGGTAGCACGTGCAGCATCGATTTCTGTTAATCCAATACTTGTGTTGCACGCAATAAAGCCCGGATAGATCTGCTTACCACTGGCATCGATTACTCTTTTATATGCTGACTTGTCAAGACGAATCGTAGTCGCATCTCCGACAAGGGTAAGCTTGCCTTTGTCAAAGCCAAGTACGGCATTCTGTATAACTTGCCCGTTGCCAAGATGAGCCGTTCCATTCATCACAATAATGGATTCAGATTGTGGTTTTGCCGGTGCCGGATTTTGAGCAAAGGAAGATGCAGCTATAAGAATAGCTGAAGGAAAAATGAGTGCTTTCTTCATACTAAAATTTAACAGGGTGACGAATGTAGTTAAAAAGGCTATTTGAGAATGCAGAGAAAGACGTTAAGAACCTGTTAAAGGGAGCGAACGACATTTATTAAACCCGTTCCGTTCACAAATTCCTCAGGCTTGAACATTTTCATAGGCCGCATTCTGTTCTTTTGGAACATGGTCTTGAGCCGGTTCTGGTCATTTATTATTGCGTTAAGTGTACTTTACATTTTCTTCCTACTGGCAACAGGGCGTATGTATACTATCACAAACGTCGTAAACGGTGCGCAAAATGACGCTGTGCTCATTGCAGAATTTCCGGCAGATAATTTTCAGAAAAGCGATACGGCGTTTTATTCTGCTCTGACAGCGAATAAGACGGCAGGAGTTCAGCAAGGCGATTCCCTTTATAAACTAACTGATAAAGGAGTTATTGAAGTTTACTATGGAAAGCAGTCGGCCGACGGTATTTTCCTGACTTGCAAAAACACGATAATGGATTTGTGGCTTCCGCTAATTGGCTATCTCACCTTCTTCTGCGGTTTGCTCCATCTCCTTGGAGATTCCAATGCTCTGGAAAAGCTTGCCAATTTCCTCACTCCTTTTTTCGTAAAAATATTTCCTGATTTGCCTAAAGGTCATCCTGCCTTTGGATTTATGACAATGAATTTTGCGGCTAACTTCTTAGGACTGGATAATGCTGCAACACCATTCGGATTAAAGGCAATGGAAAGTATGCAGGAAACAAATGAGAACAAGAGCCGCGCCAGCAACAGCCAGATTATGTTTCTCTGTCTGCACGCGGCAGGTCTTACCCTAATCCCAACTTCAATCATCGGCTATCGTGCTGCACAAGGCGCAAGTAACCCCGCAGATATTATGCTGCCGACAATTCTTACCTCATTTGTCGGAACATTGGCTGCCTTGATTTTTGTTAGTATTAAACAAAGGATAAACCTGCTGAACGGAATTGTAATCCTATTCGTCGGAGGTGTAAGTGCATTTATAGGCTTGCTGCTCATTTTCATCAATAGCTTAAGCGGAATAAGCAAGATTCATTTTACAGGCAATCTCAGCAATGGCGTGCTGCTTGCAATAATCTTACTGGTAGTACTTTATTGCATTCTGAATGAAAAAGTCTTTAAGAAAAAACAGACAAACATTTTCGACTCGTTTGTGAATGGTGCGAAAGATGGATTTACAACCGGTGTACGCGTACTGCCATATATGATTGCCATGCTGGTTGCGCTGAGCATTTTCCGCAATTCAGGACTAATGAATATTGTAATGAGCGGCATTACAAAAGTGATGAACCTGTTTAATGTCGATTCTGAAATAACAAATGCAATTCCAGTTGCGTTGATGCGTCCTTTTAGTGCAGGCGGTTCAAGAGGGTTTATGCTTGATGCAATGAAGACATTCGGACCTGATAGTTTAACCGGCCAACTATCCTGTCTTTTCCAGGGAGCCGCAGAAACTACATTTTATGTAGTGGCGCTATATTTCGGTTCAGTGGCTGTGAAAGAAACACGATACACTCTCAGCATAATGCTGCTTGTAGACTTAGTCTGCATTATCACAGCAATCTTTGTTTCGATGCTGTTCTTTTAATTTTATTTTATTGGTGGAAGGGTGATTTCATCGGGAACGATGAACATAGTCGGGTATTCACCTTCTATGCTTTTTAGGAATTTTACAGCTTCCAATCTTGTACGGAAGTCTCCGACCCGAACTTTAAAGTTAGGAGCTGAATATGTGAGATAGGCAGGGACTTCAGAATGCTCCCTTGAAAATTCAATCTTCACTTCTGATGCTTTGGGTCGCACTCCACCGAAATAAATCTGCACGCGGTATCCGGGAATGGTTTGCTTGACAGCATTGTAATCCTTTTGCTTAGTAATAAGTTTATCCAATCGTTCATCACGTGTCAAAATCATCGTGCTGTCTTTATGGTAGGTAGTAATAGTCTTTTGTGCAAAAGACAAGACGGGCAGGACAATAAAAACAAGAATGGAAAGAAACCTGTTCACGACTCAAAAGTAGACATTACTTTCTGATGAACATGACAACGGCAATGATGATTAAGAAGATTATCAGAAAGATAACGCCGAATAAAGAAACAAGGTCGAGTTGAGAGAAAACTTTCCTGCGCACAAGCTTCCGCTTGCGTGCCATGTTGCGCAGCTCATGCGTGATGGTAACAATCCTGCTTTCATCTCTTACCTTCTTTGCTCCTTCCAACGCTTCATTACATAAGCTGCAATCAACTAAATGCCTCTCCACTTCGTGCAACTCTTTGCCCACAAGGCGATGGTGCAGGTAATCCATCATCTGCTCACGGCTGAGGTGAGGAGTTTCTGAGAAAAATTTGCTGCCTTTATTTTCCATTGCCTTTTTTCACAAGATAAATCTTCAGGTTGCGCTTGCCGTTCTGAATGTAGCTCTTCACCTGGTTATAACTGTAGCCGGTTGACTTTTCAATCTCCTCATAGCTTTTCTCCTGCATGTAGAACAGCTCTACGCATATCCGCTGTTCCTCTGCTAAAGTAAGCAGTGCTTCATTAAGAAATGTCACATACACATCTTCTTTATTCTCAGCAGTATTTGTTTCAAAAAGAAACTCCGTGACCGCCGCCTGCGTGAATACAGGATTTTCTTCCTCTAAATCAACATTCTGTTTTTTCTTTTTCAGTATGTGGAAGCAATGATTACGCGTAACGGTATGAAGCCAGCTTCCGAAGTCACGCACTTCATAGCGAATTAAATCGCTGCTTATCTTTTCAAACACTTCAATAACAGCATCCTTGCTTTCGTCTTCGCTATGCAGGTAATTCATGCAAACGGCAAAAGACAAGTGGCAATAACGGTTAAACAGGATTTCAATGCACTGCTCGTTGCGAGACTGTTTGTAATCAACAATCAGCTCGGTATCGCTTTTGGAAGTATTGACTTTGGACTTAAGAAATCTCAAAAGAAGAGCGCTGTGTATATATGAGTGCAAGGTCGCATTTTTCCATAAAATTGCTTCGTCAAAAGTCTATCTTCGCGCCCGATTTAAAAAAAATGACAACAGACCAGCTAAAAGATTTAAAGGACAGAATTGATGCCCTGAGGGGGTATCTTTGACGTTGCGGGAAAACTGCAGAGCATAAGAGAAGAAGAGGAGAAAAGCCACGCTCCCGATTTCTGGAACAATCCTAAAGAAGCGGAGAAACTTTTAAAAGGCATTAAGCTGAAGAAGAACTGGACGGAGCCTTTCACCTCCCTCTCCAATTCATTCGACGATTTAAGTGTGCTTTTTGATTTCTTTAAATCCGGTGATGTCACGGAAAAGGAAGTCGACGAGCAGTATGCTAAGACGCTGAAGCAGCTTGAAGATTTAGAATTCAAGCGCATGCTGGGCGGAGAAGAAGACGTGCTCAACGCCGTGCTCACCATTAACAGCGGCGCAGGCGGGACTGAAAGTCAGGACTGGGCAGAGATGCTCATGCGCATGTATATCATGTGGGGCGAAAAGAACGGATACAAAGTTGTTGAAGTAGACAAACAGTACGGCGACGGCGCAGGAATAAAAAGCGCAACCCTTGAGTTTGAAGGTGACTTTGCCTACGGTTTTCTGAAAGCAGAGAATGGTGTTCATCGCCTTGTCCGCATTTCTCCGTTTGATGCGAACAAGAAGAGACATACTTCCTTTGCCTCTGTCTTTGCCTATCCAATCATTGACGATACTATTGAAATCGAAATCAAAGATGCAGATATAGCGATTCAGACTTCGCGTTCAGGCGGAGCCGGGGGACAAAACGTAAATAAAGTAGAGACGAAGGTTCAGATTACGCACATACCTACAGGCATTGTAGTCGTCTGCCAGGTAGAGCGTTCGCAGGGCGGCAATAAAGAGAGGGCTATGAAGATGCTGAAGTCACAGCTTTATGAACTGGAATTGCGCAAACGAAATGATGCGAAAGCTGCTACAGAAGCAACGAAACGAAAAATAGAATGGGGCTCGCAGATACGCTCCTATGTTTTCCATCCTTATAAAATGGTGAAGGACCTGCGTACCGATGTAGAAACTTCAGACGTGCAGGGTGTGATGGACGGCAACCTCGATGATTTTATGAAGGCCTATTTGATGGAATATAGCGGGAAGAAATAGGAAGAATATCCAACAGATGAACATGAAATAATGAATGATGAAGTGTGACTACTTCGATATTCATTATTCACTAACAAGCTTTACCATCGGGTTCCCTTATTCTTTTCTTCCGTTATTATTGAGTCAAGCGCCATAGCATTTGAGGGGCTCAAGGCCTCTTTCCTGATATAATTTCCTGACATTATTCTCTGACCGACTGCCTTAGATAAGCTGTCTTCTTCATATTCATAAATCGGCAGATAATTATTTCTGAATCTCTCATCATCATCAAGGCTGAGGCGCTCTGACCACGTATTATGCACATGAATAAATGTCGGCTTAATGCTTTCAAAGATATAATCATGCACTTCATTTACATCTCTGTAAATGTTTCGTCCGATAACCCTGTCACACAATCCCGAAGCGTCATATACTTCTATTTTTGAATAATAAAGTGTTGCTCCTAAATCAGGAAGCAACACACTTGCTTCCTTCAGATGCAACCTATCTGAATAAGAATTAAAAGTATCTGCAAAAGTCCGCTTCACGTATTCAAAAGGAACAGTTGGTTTTTGGGCAAACTGCATGGAGCGGTTGTAAAAATGATATGCGGAATATATAAGGAAGACAAAACAAAAGGCCAGAACGAACCTACCTTTAATGATAAATCGCTCCTTGATGAAATATACCCATGCTCCAAAATACAGGACGGCAAAACCGATGAACGGAGTTGCAAACCGAAGCTCACCCATCCAGTCATCAGGCATTAGCATAAAATGAAAAAAAGAAAACAGGAAAAAGAGGATTAACACGATGATGGCTTTATTCTTTTTCCGAAAATGTTTTATTAAAACGGGAAACGAAACTAAACCTAAGAGAAGCACAAATGCTGCCCACCTCCCTCCTATTGCAAAAGATAAGTACCTGAATTTTTCCCATGCATGCTGCAGGTCAAAAACAGCAAAAGCATTATGCCTGCCTTTTGCATAATAAGTATTCGGCAGCCAGTCATTAAAGTAAGAATACCTGAAAAGCAAAAAAGCGATAACGGGAATCAGCACTGCAAGACAATAATTAAACAGATAGTTAAGTTTCGTCTTTAAAGAAGTGTCGATTGACAACAGAGATAGTGGCAGAAGTGATGCAAAGAAAATTCCTTCAGGCCGCGTGACAGCTACCAAAAAAGCAAACGCTGCACAATAATTCAACACTGACTTTTCCTGCTCCTGTACAAACTTCATTGTACAATAGCAGAAGACAACAAGCAGAAATGCAAACAAAGAATTCTCCATCCCTGACTGGCTCCATACAACAAAAGGAGTGTTAATGGATAGAAATATATTTACCAAAAGAGCAAAGCGTTCACTAAAGCCAATTGCTCTCACAATTTTCCTGTTCCATATAAATACTCCACTAACCAAAACGGCAGCAATAATCTTTGGCGTCCATACAGGATGAAACAGCTTAAGAAGAAAGAAAGGAACAAGAAGTATAGTCCACAGGAAATTGGAGATACCTTCCACGGGCGGCAAGCCGGGATAAGAAGTTAGTCCATAGCCATCAGCCAGGTTGCGGGCATAGGCAAAGGAAATTCCTGCATCATCCACAATCCACTCCCTGAAAAGAATGGAATGCAACAGGAACAGGATGAAGGGAATCAGAACAGGTAAGGAACTCTTAATTCGTTTCAATCGCTTCAAAGATTCAGAAAAGCAACAAAACGGGCGCTATTCAAAGCAAATTCTTTTCTTAAAAGTGATGCAAAACCTCGCCGTTATCAAAAAAAGTCTATTTTTGCGCTCCCTAAAAAAATCCCGAGGTTTCGGGAGGGTTCAGCTGGTTACCCCGAGTACTCGGGGATGCCTGTCAGAGTGAAAACGTTCTTTGTATATATAATTGAAAGTACCCAAAATGGCAAATACTATATTGGTCAAACTGAGGATGTTGATAAAAGACTCAACTATCATAATCAGGGGCTTTCAAGATTTACCTCTAAATATCTTCCATGGAAGTTGGTTTACTTTGAAGAATTTGAAAGTAGAACAGAAGCCATGAAGAGGGAAAAGTTTTTGAAAAATCAAAAAAACAGGGAATTTTATGGTAAATTAATAAATGAATTTAAAATAAAACGGTTCGGTAGTTCAGCTGGTACCCCGAGAATTCGGGGATGCCTGGCCGACACGAACAAAATGAAGAGGATTAAAAAATTAAAATGGTTCGGTAGTTCAGCTGGTTATCCCGAGAATTCGGGAATGCCTGTCAGACACGGCCAAGATGAAGAGGATTAAAAAATAATACGGTTCGGTAGTTCAGCTGGTTAGAATACATGCCTGTCACGCATGGGGTCGCGGGTTCGAGTCCCGTCCGGACCGCCAAATAGGGATAATCGCCTTGATTTTCAGGGCGATTTTTTTTGCCTTTCCGGGGTAAATACCATGAAACAAGAAGAAATAGAAAGAAGAAAGACCTTTGGAATCATCAGCCACCCTGATGCAGGGAAAACTACGCTCACTGAAAAGCTCTTATTATTCGGCGGAGCTATCAAAACAGCAGGCGCAGTAAAGAGCAATAAATTCCGCAAGGCAGCCACTTCCGATTTTATGGAAATTGAAAAGCAGCGGGGCATCTCCGTGGCAACTTCCGTAATGGGATTCGAATACGAAGGCTACAAAATCAACATCCTCGATACCCCTGGCCACAAAGATTTTGCAGAAGACACCTACCGCACGTTGACTGCTGTCGACAGCGTAATCCTCGTCATCGACTGCGTGAAAGGAGTTGAAGAGCAAACCCGCAAGCTGATGGACGTATGCCGCATGCGCCACACTCCCGTTATCATTTTCATAAATAAAATGGACAGGGAAGGAAAAGATATCTATGAGCTGCTTGAAGAAATAGAAAAGGAACTCAGCATTCACACCCGCCCGCTCACATGGCCTATCGGCATGGGCAGTGATTTTAAAGGAGTATATAACCTCTTCGAAAAACAGCTGCAGCTTTTCATGCCTCATCAAACGAAAGTAGCCAATGACGTTGTAGCCGTCAAAGACCTTAGTTCTCCCGAGCTCGAAGCCCAGCTAGGCAAAAAACCGGCAGACAAACTGCGCGAAGACGTGGAATTCATCGAAGGGGTTTACGAACCTTTCGATAAGGAACTATACCGTGAAGGCTATCTCGCTCCTGTTTTTTTCGGCAGCGCCATCAACAACTTCGGAGTAAAAGACCTGCTTGACACCTTTGTACGCATTGCACCTTCTCCCCTGCCGCGCACTACCGATAAAAGAGATGTGTCTCCCGAAGAGAAAGGATTCACAGGCTTTATATTTAAGATACATGCAAACCTCGACCCTAATCACCGCGACCGCATTGCCTTTTGCAGAATCGTCTCTGGAAGGTTTGAGCGCAATGCATTTTATTATCACACACGTCTCCATAAAAAATTTCGCTTTGCAAGCCCGGTCGGGTTTATGGCAAACGAAAAAAGCATTTTAGAAGAAGCTTATCCCGGAGATGTAGTCGGCCTTTTCGATACAGGCAATTTTAAAATCGGGGACACGCTGTCGGAAGGCGAACACCTTTCCTTCAAAGGCATTCCAAGCTTCTCGCCCGAAATATTCAAAGAGCTGGTGAACAAAGACCCATTCAAAGCAAAGCAGCTCGAGAAAGGAATACGCCAGCTAACCGACGAAGGCGTGGCGCAGCTCTTCATCCGCCCGCAGGACAACATTAAAATTATCGGCACCGTCGGTGAACTGCAGTTCGAAGTAATACAATTCAGGTTGCTGCACGAATACGGAGCGTCGTGTACATTCTATCCTTTGAAATATCACAAAGCATGTTGGGTAACATCATCTGACAAACAGCTGCTCAATAAATTTACGGCACACGAAAGAAGCTACATCACTTACGACAAAGACGACCGTCCTGTCTTTATGGCGGGCGGCGACTGGCACCTCAACATCGTCAAGCAAGCCAATCCGAAAATCGAATTTCATTATACTTCCGAGTTGAAGACAGAGCAGCTGCAGAAGTAATTCTCCTCTCAGCGTGAAATAAAAAAACCCCGACTCTGAGCCGGGGTTTTTATCAAGAAAAAATAACTTACTTCTTCTTTTTCTTTGCAGCTTTTTTCTTCGCTGCTTTTTTCTTAGCCATTTTAGATTTAATTTAATTGTTTATGAATAGTGAAACTGCTTTTCTCGCGAAAAGGTTACATTTTGAAATATCCGCGGAAAAGACAAAGCAGAAGTTCAATACGATTCTCTTTTCTATAACATCATGATTGCGGTTTCCCGATGAATACGGGACAGGTCGGATTGAACAAAATTGCGGATTGAAGTGTCGTCATTGCGAGGAGAATCTGAGAACGGGCCATAACAGAAAAAGTCCCCCGTCAGTTGACAGAGGACTTTTCTCGTACTAAATATCTTTCTCTTAAACGGAATCCTGTTAAGGAACAATCTTAGTCTTGGTGCTGACCACCTTTACGGCCTCAGAAGTTTCTCCGAGACCTGCAGTGTTGACAGGCGTAACCCAGTAGTAGTTTTCACCAACGTACGGGTCTTTGTCAACAAATTCTGTCCTGGTTACATATGCTATAACGTTGATAACACCACGGCCGCCATCAACTTCGGGAATACTTGGAGTTGACGCGGATGCGTTCGATAAGTCGGGGCTTTTTCTATCATCGCCTATTCAAGCTTTCTGATTTTACAAGACATACGAAGTTGCCATATCACTCAGCGCACCTACACCTGCAGTTCCCAATGCTTCGATGACGATGCAATATTTTGAGCCTGATCTTAAACCGGACACCGTTGCATACGAGCGAGTCGTTTTTATCACGAACTTATAGAGCTCATTTGTTTCACTATCCAGTTTGATGTAGCCCAGGTAGGCGTATGCTTCATGGATGGGAGTCCATGTCACATCCAGTTCACCGCTGCGAACGGATGTAACCTCTACACCTGTCACACGCTGTGGAACATCTGACGGAGATTTTACTTTCCGTGTTTCCATTCCTGCGCTTTCGATTATGGCCTTCTCACCGCGGGCTATGTTGTCGACGTAGTCGCCCATAGCCGTCATCAACGTATCCCATACTGCTTCCTTCTCCTTCATTAACGAAGTCTGCAAAGGACCGGCACCCTGCGCGGCGTCGAACGCAGCTTCCAGTTCATCCGTTGCTGTTTTCAATTCTGCCAACGTAGGCGAAGGCGAAACGAAGTTTGTATTGCCGTTCATCTTTGACTGAACGTGCCTGCCGAATTCAATCTTCACCGGCACTGACTTCTTGTCGAGGCTAAGTTTAACTAAATGCTTTTTCATAATAATACATTGTTTCTTTGTATACCTGTATTAGTCCACGAAACCGAAAAAGGTAACAGACTTTTTCAACTATTTTTCTTGTCTTCATCTTCTCTTCCAAATCATAGCCTTTTAATAAATGGAGCTAATAATAAAGTGATTTTTTTCAGCTAAAAACCGACTTTAATACAAAACCGAAATGTTAACCGTAGCTACTCCTGCTTTGGCAGTAGCTACGGTTGAGCCGGCTGTAGCTACTCCTGTCATAAGGGTAGCTACTCCAATGATACCGGTAGCTACCTCAGTCATTCGAGTAGCTACGTTTGTCTTTAGAGTAGTTACTTCTGCGTTCGAAGTAGCAACATTTGCCATGGAAGTAGCTACTTCTGCCTTGACGGTAGCTACTCCGGTAATAAGAGTAGTTACTCCTTGCTCAAGTGTAGCCACTGTTGTTATTATTGTAACAACTAATAATATTTTTATTTCAAGCTCCGTTTTCACGCTGATTTCTGCGAAAAAATATTTTTTGAGCTGCGGAGAAAATGGGTGCAAAGCCGGCTGCGCAGGTTGCGGTTTTATTTTAATTCAGCACAATCTTCCTTCTCTCATTGCCGGCATCCACGATATAAATGCCTTTCGGCTGATTACTTAAGTCGATTTGCTGATTAATCGATTTAATAACCTGCTGATGAATAAGCTGGCCAAAGGAGTTGTAGATTTTGAGCTGAGAGTTGAGAGTTGACTGCGGACAATTGAGAGTGAAAGAGGAGGTAGTGGGATTTGGAAAGAATTGTATTGATAAATTTTGATTGCTCAGTGACGATTGAAACGTTTGAATACCATCCGTAAATTTCGCAATGAAAATGTTGCCATCTGAAGAGGTGATTGTGTCATTGCCTAATGTTATCGAACAGGTAACAGGACTGCCGTTTGCGTAAAACATCCCGTTCAGCAGGAAGTAATCTTCATCCGGATTATGATAGAGGCGCGAGGGAATCCAACTGCCTGTTGTGGGAATGGTATCTGTCAGTAATAATGTACCTGAAGTATCATATTTAGCGAGCAGCAAATACAAGCCTCCGTCAAAATTATTTCCGTTATAATAAAAAAGCTCAGCATGAGCCGCCGTGTAGAAATAGTCATTGTGCGAGGCTATGCCGCCTGACTGAAGATAACATGGATATCCTCTGTCCATTGATTTAGTCCAGGCTAAATTTCCATTCGCGTCCAGCTTATTCACGAAGAGATGAGCATCGGAAGTCCAATTCCATGAATCAGTATAATAGACGCTTCCGGTTTCGCTGACTGAAAAATCGGAAGTTGATCTTGTAAAACCTCCCATGCCTGAATAAAGCCAGTGGACGATGCCTGCCGTATCAAGCATGACTAAGAATTGCGGATCATTATAAGGAGAGCCATAAGGACCTAAATAGAAAGTGTCAAGCAACATTTCAAAATAACCTCCTAAAACATACAGGTTGTTATTTAGTCCGCACCGGATTTTTTGGCCGTAAGAACGACCCATATTACCCGCACTGGAAGCGGACTTGACATAAACAACATTGCCATCGCCGTCATATTCAGCAATGAACATGTTCATGTCTCCGTGACAAATGACAGAGGTGGAAGAGAAATAAGCAGTATCCGAATAGCCTCCCGTAGTCCAGAGATTTTTTTGCGCATCAATACATACTGAATACACTGCGTCGCTTGCTTTTCCACCCATCTTACGAATCCAGACAAGGTTTCCGTTTTCATCAAAGTGCGCAAGGAAGCCGTCGAAGGAACCATTGCTTACAATGGTGGTATTGTCTATCTGAAGTGAATCTGTAAAGTTGCCGGTAATAAAAAGGTCTTTTCCATCGGTTGCAGCCTCCGTCAGGCTGACTCTGGCGTTGATAATAAGTTTGCGCCACAGCTCAGTACCGGATGAATTTAGTTTTACGATAAATGCAGTATCAGTCGGCTGAGAAGCTGTTGACTGACTCATCATGTAAATGTTACCGTCGTGATCAACCACCAGAGGAATATTACTCCAGGCAGCATCTGAAAAGTTCAGGTTTAGTCCCCGCGCCCATTGCCATTGTTGCGCACCTGCAGACAGGTAAAAGAAAAACAAAATGGTTACGCAGATTTTTTTCATGCGGCGTCAATTTTCTATAAAGATAAAACCATCGGCACGGCATATTGACAGTATTTCGACGGAGAGGCGAATAGAGCAGATAAAAAGCTGCGTTTCTACGCTGATTTATGCGAAAAAATATTTTTTGAGCTGCGGAGAAATGAGGCATAATGGGCGGGACGCCATAATTGAAAGGACATAGGCAGAGCCTACGCTCAACGGGGGTTATTTTATACGTAAGAGTAGCAAGATGCTACGCCAATGGAGTATAAAAAAATAATTATACAAAATATTGGTATGTAAATTTGAATATTATTAACAACACAAGGAGTCACACAAATAAACAAAAACAATCAAATTTTGCTTATATTTTCCATAATTTACAATAAAACACGTAGTATTACACAAGGAAGGTTAATAAATAGTCGACAAAAATCATTTACAACTTGTAAATGTGAAAAAAGATTACTTATTTCGCCCACATGAATATTGACATTAAATTCTTTAATGCTAGTGCCTTCGATAGAAATTTAAAGGCAACTATCCACTATTCCGGGAAATTGGGCTTTACCGATGCGGCAATTAAAAAGTTTGGCCTAACGCCTGATAAACCTAAAGGAGCACTTATTGGACAGAATAATAGCGACCTTAATGATCAGAATCTTTATTTAAGAATCATCGACCCGCCTAATGAGGAGTCTTTCAAATTTGCGAAAGCGGGGGCGTATTATTACTTACCAACCAAAACGTTATTTGACTCACTTGAATTCGATTACAAAAAAAAGTCAATAAAGTTTGATATTGTTGAATTACCCAATAATGGTGAAAATATTTATAAACTTATAAAAAGAGAGGATGTGAGAAGGAACGAGGATGAGGAATAAAAACAAAAAAGGCGTGATTGCGTCACGCCTTCAAAGAGTTCAAATTGGCTACGAACCACAACAGGGCTGTTCACCCTGTTCCTGCTCTCTTTGTTTGCAAAGGTACAAAGAACCCTTTCACAACGCAAGGGTAGAACGAAACCGGCCCGCACTGGGTTTCCGAAAATTTCAAAAAAGGAGGTGACCATGTCAGGTAAAACTGGCGAAAGGTGTCAGGAGAGTGGCGTTTATTACTGCTCTTCGCACACTAGTCAAACCATCCCACTAGCAAAAGGAAATGTATTTCCTCCATGCTCAGTGACGGGACATGCTACTACTTGGATTCTCAAGTACAGAGCATAACTATAACGGAGAAGCCCCCTGCCGATAAGTGGGGGCTTTTTTAAAAATACAATCTTTTATGAAAATTATAATTCATGGTGTAGCAGATAGTCGAGATCACAATAGAGAGCGTCTAATTCTTAATGTAATTGAAAACACAGATATTGGTGAATATCTTGTACTTGATACAACTTACTTGCAAAATGGTAATGTTTCTAATAAGGCAAGGCACGTACATTGGTTTTTAGATCAAGAAGTAAAAAAAGGTGACTTAATAGTTCTATACACGAAGCCAGGTACCTCATCAATTGAAAAAAAGTCTGATGGAACAACGATTTATTTTTATTATTGGGGTTTAAATAATAGCGCGTGGAATAATGACAAGGACTGCGCTGTTCTTATTCATTATGACGAATGGATACACAAAGCTGTAAAGTGAACCTGTGACCGGCAGGTCGCGCAGCCCTGTTCAGCGTAGCGTCTCGCTACACTGAACAGTCATCTTAAATAAATAACTTTACAAACTCAGCGGTGATTTGCAACCTGCCGGGTCGTGAGTATATTAATAAATGGAATCGTTAACTCAAATACAAGAGACCAAAATCTTTGTTGATGCAGTTCCTTTAAGTAGGGACGCTGAAGAAAGACTTTGGAAAAAATTTCGCCTAGAATGGAATTATAACTCTAATCACATTGAAGGCAATACCTTAACTTATGATCAGACAGAACTATTCTTACTTTTTGATGAAACGACGGGCGACCACTTATGGAGAGAGTATCAAGAAATGAAAGCGCATGATACTGCCATTAAAATGGTGGTGGAACTAGCTAATGATATTGAAAGACCTCTTACCGAAGCAGTGATCAAAAAGTTAAACGAAATTATTTTAGTTGAAAGCTTTTGGAAAGAGGCAATTACTGCAGATGGCCAAAAAGCACAAAGACAAATTCTTATTGGGGATTATAAAAAATTTCCCAATTCAGTACGTCTTTCCAATGGCGAACTGTTCAATTATGCCTCTCCACAAGAGATACCAGCATTAATGGGTGATTTAATGAATTGGTATAATGAAAATCTAATCGCGAAAACGGATGCAATCGAAATAGCTGCTTTATTTCATTACAAGTTTGTTCGAATACATCCTTTTGACGACGGAAATGGGCGTATCGCAAGGCTAATAATGAATTATATCTTAATGAGGAATGGCTATCCTCCTGTAATTATTAAATCTTCTGAAAAAAATAAATATTTATTCGCCTTGCATAGAGCAGATGTAGGAGATGAAAGATCTTTTATTGATTATGTAGCGTCTCAGCTAAGTTGGTCACTCAATTTAAAAATTAAAGCAGCTAATGGAGAGGACTTAGAAGAAGAGGAAGATTTAGACAAAGAAATTGAATTGTTGGTAAGGGATAAAATAAGCGATAACGTTCAATTAAAAAAATCAAGGCAAATCCTGCAACAAATTTATAATGAGTCATTAAAGAATTTGCTTGAGGAAATTAATATTGCCCTAAAAAAATTTGATAAATTATTTGTTGAAGAAGATCACTCTGTAAATGTTGAACCCTCAATTAATACGGTGCCTCCAAAAGTTCTCGCAAGAAGCATTTCTTACATTGAGAATCAAATTTTTTTTGATTTCTCCCACCCTGAAAAATATGGTTACGTAGGTAACATGGGCTATACAAATGGAAGACCTAATTCAGCGGTTGTATATCCTGATATTACAAAAGTTAAACTTTATTTTTATTGGAAAGGATATAAAAATGTTGGCACTGATGCTTTTAATATTCACAGTGATATTGAAATATATTTTGATGATTACAAATATCTCCTATTGCTTAATGGGAGCAATAACGTTGTGTTGCAAAAGCTATATAGCCAAATTCTAACAAAGGAAGAAGCTACTCGTGTGACCCGTAAAATGGCAAATGAGGTATTAAATAGAATTCATCAGAACCTAGATAGAATAAAAAAGAAATCCTAATTTTAAATACCCGTTCTGAAACAAAACAAACTTTTAAGAATAAAATATGAGTAACATAATTCAACAGCTTTTCAAGGAAGGTTTTCTCCAGACAGGTGAAATGGATGGCAAACCAATTTATCACTTGACAACCCCTTGCCGCTTCAGCATAAGTCAGAATGTGGTTAAAAATTTAAAAGACGAATATCTTTCGGAAGAGGAAATTGGAGGAATACTATGGGCAAAGCCAACAACAATTGGAGATGAAAGAGTTTACGTTGTTGATCAGGTTAAATTCCTTAGAAACGCAATTGAAGATACACCATATAAGGACAAGGAAGGAAGGCTGCGAACCAAAAAAGATGCTTACCGACCAGATGCTAAAACACATTCCGAAGAACTGCAAAAAATATTTTCTGCAAACTATTTGCCTTTAAAGTTTCATACTCATCCCACCAAAGGACGAAACGTTTTAGAAAATTTGACAATTCAACAGCTTCAAACCGAAACATCAGAGCAGGATAAAATAGAATCGGAATATACTCATCAAATAGGCCATGACAATTTGTTGATGCCAAGAGGGCTGATAGTTGGCAATGGTGATTTAAGCAACAACATTTTCATTGGATTATACAATGGCTTCATTGCGCCCGTTAACTTTGAAGAGAGTAAAAGGAAAGTTCAACAACAAAATATGCAGAAGATAGCAGATGCAATGTCTTCAACCACCCTTACTAATGGTGAAAAAGTTCTTTTAGGCGTAGGAGCTGCTTTGTTATTGGTAGCTATTGTAAAATATCCGAAATTTAGTTTGCCTGCTATTTTTGGTATAGCTCTTGGTGCGTCCACCGCGTTTTCTAACACCATGACTTTGGAAAAACCAAGTTACTTCAATAAACTCTCATTTGGTGAAGCAAACATATACATCCCTTAAATGTCCCAGTTGGGCGTAGGCTCTGCCTGCGTCATTCCTCACAACGGATCCCGCCATTTTTTCAATAAAAACCCCATTCTTTCGCGAGTTCAATGACATTGAATCAAGTTAAACTTACATTGAATCGAGTTCATGTTATTTGAAGCACATTATTATTGACATTGATTCAAGTTAAACTTACATTGAGTTGAGTTAAACTTACTTTGATTCAAGTTAAACTTACATTGAAACGACTTAAACTTACTTTGAAACGAGTTAAACTTACATTGAGTTGAGTTAAACTTACTTTGATTCAAGTTAAACTTACATTGAAACGACTTAAACTTACTTTGAAACGAGTTAAACTTACATTGAGTCGAGTTAAACTTACTTTCAGCAGAGTTAAACTTACTTTCGATAGAGTTAAGCTTACTTTCGGTAGAGTTAAACTTGCTTTCGGTAGAGTCAAGCTTGCTTTGACAAAATAGGTTTTTCAGATTAAAATGAGGACGCCCCGACGAAGTCAGAGACTTAGCCGGGCAGTATGGAGGGTTTTCTTATTAAACGGTTTGCCATTCTATATCCGGCTTTACTTACTTTGCGTGGCAATGAAGAAAAATCTCTCCCCCGGCATCCTGTTTATTGTTTTTGTATTTTTAATAGCAGCAAAACAAAGCCGGGCGCAGGGCATTGCTGCCGGGGCAAATCATTCGCTGTTCGTATGCACGGACGGAACGGTGAAAGCCTGCGGTCAGAATACGAACGGGCAGTTGGGTGACGGTACGAATACAAACCGCGTGACTGCATTGCCTGTCATTACTCTTACCGGTGTTGTTGCCGTGGGTGCAGGACAAAATCATTCTCTTTTTGTAAAGAGTGACGGGAATGCCTATTCATGCGGCTACAATGTGAGAGGGCAGTTAGGCATCGGGAACACTACATCCGTTAATTATCCTGTGCATGTACTGACAGTGACGAATGTGAAAGCAGCATCCGGAGGTTTAGAGCATTCTCTTTTTCTGAAAAACGACGGAACCGTATGGGCCTGCGGCTCGAATGATTACGGACAGTTAGGCGACGGCACTACCACTGCTCATCTTTCGCCTGTACAGATTCCGGGATTAACAAATGTAAAGGCTATCGCTGCGGGCTTTACCTATTCCTTGTTTCTGAAAAATGACGGAACTGTATGGGCCTGCGGCGACAACGTTATCGGTCAGCTTGGCGACGGCACCACGACGGAAAGGCATTCGCCTGTACAGGTAAGCTCACTGACAAGCGTTGCAGCCATTGCAGCAGGTACGGCACACTCTTTATTTGTGAAGACTGACGGAACGGCATGGGCCTGCGGATTAAACAGTAAAGGCCAGCTTGGCAACGGCACAACAACAAGCTCTTCAACACGCGTGCAGGTAACGGGAGTGACCGGAATTACATATGCCGCTGCGGGGTACCAACATTCTCTCTTCAGAAAAAGTGACGGCTCGGTATGGTCAACCGGCGATAACCAATATTACCAGCTTGGCACGAATGCAGTGGTCGAACGTTACACCTGCGCTGCCGTGGCAGGAGCTACCGGAATGACGCGCGTTGCCGCAGGCAACGATCATTCACTATGCATACAGGTCAACGGAACGGTGTGGGCTTTCGGCTACGGACAGTATGGCCAGCTGGGTTCAGGAAGCACCGGGAATTTATTTACCCCCAGCGACGTGAATGGTCTTTGTCCTGTTGTTACGGCTATGGATGAATATACGCTCTCCGCTCCGGGCATGTCTGTTTATCCTAACCCCACGACGGGGAATTTTAAAATTGAAATAAATCAAGCCGCAGGCTCAACGCTTGAAGTATTCAACATGACCGGAGAGAAAATTTATTCAGCTATTTTAAATGAAACACAAAAGAAAATGAATATGGATAATGCTGCGCCGGGAATTTATTTTGTGAAGGTGAGTGACGGAGAAAAAGTGTTTACGCAGAAGCTGGTGGTGGAATAGTGCGAAGAAGCACTGAACTTCGTAACCAGCTAACGTTGCGCGGGATTTGTAATCCCTGCGCATCACGTGACAATAGTCTGAGCTAATCACCTCCGTTGGGCGGGCTCTGCCTACGTCCTTCCACAAATGGCGTCCCGCCTTTTTTTCAATAAGAAACCCATTCTTTCGCGAGTTCAATGACATTGAATCAAGTTAAAGCTTACTTGAAACGACTTAAAGCTTACTTTTTGCAAATCCCGGGAAGCGGGAATTTGGGCCTTTTTAGAGTAATAAGGCCATTCTAAAAATATTTACAAATAATTCAAATAATTTCTTGCAGGCTACGTTATTGAAGCAATTAAACAATTAGCATATGAGACTTCAATACATTTCACATTCCTGTTTCGTCATTGAAACTGAGGGTAGCCGTATTGCCTTTGATCCATGGATTACTCCGACTGCTTATCACAACCAGTGGTTTCTCCATCCCGGTCCCGTTGACGATGAGCCTGCACGAAAGGCAGACCTTGTCCTGATCAGCCACGGACATGACGATCATCTGAACCAGGATTCTTTAAAGCTGATTCAGAAGAACGCACATGTGTTTTTTCCCTTCCAATGGAGAAAAGGAATTGCAGGTTACCTGCGACATCTTGGGTTTAGCAAAATTACCGAAGCTGTAAGCTTTAAGACGTATCACTTTAATAACGTTACAGTCACGTATCTCGGTTATTCACTTGAGAGTGTCATTGTAGTAGAATGCGAAGGATTTACCCTGGTGAACATCAACGACGCACTCAACTCCAATCATGAAACTGCAGTAGCCTATCTGCTGAGGGAGATAAAGTCAAAATGGAAGAAGATAGATTTTATGCTGAGCGGGTGGAGCGGAGCAGGATACTTTCCGAACAAGGTGCACTATAAGGGAAAGGATGATGAAGAAGTAGCCCGCGTCCGTGAGCAGTACTTCGCCAATAACTTCTGCCGGTTTGCCAAAGAGCTTCAGCCCGATATTGCCGTTGCATTTGCTCCGGGCTTTATTCTCCTCACAGATGAGAACCGGTGGATTAATGAAGTGAAGTTTCCCCGCGAAATTCTTCCTGAGTATTACGACAAACACTTCGAGCAGTATTCACCTATGCAGTTTCCCCTTACCTATCCCGGAGATTATTTTATCGACAAGGAGTTTTATAAAACATCTCCCTATCATAGCTTTTCCAGCGAAAAAGAAATCTACAGCAACCTCGATGAATTGTACAAAGAAGAAATAGTAAGAACCAATCAAGTGGAATATGTCAGTAATGAAGAGGTCAATATGCTTGAACATACATTGACCGGTTGGTTAAACAGGAATAAATCACTTTACAATTCCACTGTGATTGATGATGCCGTCTTCAGCATAAAATTAACAGATGTAAAAGAGCTGAATTATTTTAATATCTGTTTCAAAGAAGGTAAAGCTGTTGTGGCACGAAGAGACAAGCCTGCCATACACGACCGTCTTATCATTGAAGTGAAGGCTGAATTACTTGCACTGAACCTAAAGAAAGAATGGGGCGGTGATTTACTCAGTATTGGTTACGGAATCAACATTCACGTGTTCGATGAGCTTACTTTAGAAAAGAACCTTGATATTGTATGCGTCCGTCTTATATCCCGCTTTCCTAATTTCAAGAAAGACATTCTCGCACATTCGCCAAGGGCCATGAAATATTATTTCAGCAATCCCGGCCTGACAAACTTATGGATTACGCAGAAGCTGAAGTTAAAGCCTTACGTAAATAAATATCCCTTTAATGAACGCGACCACTGGATTACCTATAACAAATGCGATCTGTGTAAAGTCTGCAATATGCCGGAAGTAGATTTTAATGATTTAAAGAATAACTCTGCTAAGCGTTGGGCGTCCGCCTGAGGCGGACGTCCTTCCACATATGGCGCCCGCCATGGAGAATTATACCACTAAATTTTTCCAATAAAAAACCATTTTCGCAAATCAATGTTGACTTGAATTGAGTCAATGTTACTTTGAAACGAGTTAAACTTACATTGAATTGAGTTAAACTTACTTTGAAACGAGTTAAACTTACATTGAGTCGAGTTAAACTTACTTTGAATCAAGTTAAACTTACATTGAAACGAGTTAAACTTACTTTTGATAAAACAGCTTTTTCGGCTTGAAATAAGGTTGTGCTTTAAATTCAGCACTTTATTCAATTAAAAGCTTCCCGGTAAATGTTTCTTTTTCTGACAGCACTTTAATAAAGTAAATGCCGGGAGTCAGTCCCGAGTACTCGGGATTGAAAGTGGAAAGTTGAGAATGAATCTCTACTTCAAGCACCATCCGCCCCATAACATCATACATCTTTAGTGTAGTCGCACTGAGCGGAACCGAAGTGTTACATTCTACATTCAATATGTTGTGGGCGGGGTTGGGATAAACAGTAAAGGATGAAGTATATGTTGTCTCATGAACGCCGGTAAAACTCATGCAAATGAGCGAATCAATACCAATAGCTCCGATTGTCCACGGCAAACTTATCACACTTCCTGTTGTGCTTGTAGATAAATTGATAGTATATGCCTGCGAGGCGGGGCTTGACTGCGTTAGTGTTCCGTTTACCTGGTTGCATGTTGCATTGCCCGATGAGTCGAGCTTTAGCAGGAAGATGTCTCCATTTGTAAAAAGAAAATCAGTTCTATTGCCCGTTATTATATATCCTCCGTCGGCAGTATGCTGAATGTTTGCTCCCGCTTTATAAAAGTTAAGTTCTCCAAATGACTTACTCCATTGCAACACTCCGTTGACATCGGTTTTCATGACGAGGATGTCTTGTAAACCTGTTCCGAAACTGTAAGTATACCCTGTAACCAGGTAACCTCCGTCAGCCGTTTCAACGGCTGCTTTTCCGGCATCTGCAGCCGTCCCTCCGTAGGTACGCGTCCAGAGCGTATCACCGGCAGCATTCAGCTTAATTAAATATACGTCAGTGTTACCTGCTCCGAAGCTGTTTGTTTCACCCACTATCACAAATCCGCCATCGGCAGCAGCTACAATTGAGTTTTCGAACTCATCATTAACGCCACCTACCTCCCTACTCCACAAAAGAGTGCCTGCCGAATCCGTTCTAATCACAAAAACATCCTTTCCTCCTGCAGAGCCCGGATTGATGTAACCGGCCATTAAATAACCATGATCGGAAAGCTGCCTGAAATCTGTAGTTACATGTTGAGTCCCTGATGGAAATGCGGGTCCGTATTTTTTGTTCCATGATACGCTGCCTGAAGAGTTAAGCTTTGTAAGATGAGCATGGGCATAAGTAAAGCCATCAGAAGTTACGCTTGCTATTGCATATCCACTATCGGCTGTTTGGTGCACAGTAAACCCTACTTCAATATTGTTCCGCAGAATTTTTGTCCACAGCGTATCGCCTGAAGAATTAGCCTTGATAACATAGGTCTCCCCCGCACTGGTAGCCTCTCTATATCCTCCGATGATATATCCGCCATCGGTGGTTTGCTCAACAGATGTTGCGATAATTTCTAAACCATTCTGAAACGTTTTCGACCAGGTAAGAGCACCGGCAGAATCCGTTTTAACTATATACATATTAGGATTTGGCATTCTCGTTAATCCCGACATGATGTAACCGTGGTCTGAAGTCTGTGCTACACTGTATCCTTCCTCATCCGTAGTCGGGTTAAGGATAACCCTTTCAAAAGTAACTTGAGAAAATACACGAGGCAGCGTACAAATAATAAAAGAGAAAAGTAAAAGATTTTTCATAGTCGGGGATTTAAGTTTTTTCCAAAGCTATACTTAATTATCCGAGACGGTGAATCATTTTAGAGAAACAAAAAAAACTCCGCCAGGCAGCCTTTATAATAACCTCACAACCATGTCGCGCAGCACATGGGAGATTATGCCTACCCTCATCATGTAGAACCTGCTACACATATAATCTTTGTTTTTTCAACCGAATGTTATATTATGGCACTTGGTATGATATTTTCGAATTATAACCTAAAAATAAATAACTTATGAAAGCCTTAGTAGTATTAAGAAATGTATGGTCCACAATAATGTTTTTTTTATTCAGCATCGCCGTGTTTGCACAGGATAAAAAAGTGGACGTAGATATAGATGTTAACAAACATGGAGGAACGGTTTGGTATGCAAACCCTGTTGCATGGGTAATCGGTGCAGCCATTTTTATTTTGCTCCTTGTCGCATTGCTTAGAGATAAAAAATAGATTGAAGCATTAAGAGAAAGTACGGCCCTTTTGAGGCCGCTTTCTTCTAAAAAAACCACTGAGCGGAATTTGTAAATCCCCCGCCGACTTGCTTTGGCAAAGCAGCCTTTTCAGATTAAAACGAAGGGATACTTGAATCAGGCATTAGAAAGCAAATATTAGATTTGCAGCAATGCCTCAATCAGTAGGGATATGCCCCCTGTTGGGCGTAGCGTCCCGCTACGTCCTTCATTTGTGGTGTCCCGCCATAAAAACTTTTCATTTTACTACTAAATAAATATTTCCTGAATAAATTAATCCCTGATGCATCGGGGAAAATATCACAGCACCCCTGCTGTGATTCAATACGCAACGGCTTTAATTCAGCACGTAGGCTTTGAAGAAAAGGGGTGTTTTATAGAGCAAAATAAAATTTCCCGCTGCGCAGGATTGCAAATCCTGTGTAGCGGCCCATCGGAGTTAATTAAGCCGCCTTTCTAACCATATCCTCCGTAAGAGGTTTTGAGTAAAAGCCTTTCACTAAAATATTTGAATGCGCCTTTTCAATATCCCGCTCATCAACGGATGAGGAAAGAATATATACGACAACACGGTTTCTGATGCCTTCATCATACCTTTCAAATTGAGAAAGGAACTCCCATCCTGTCATGGTTGGCATATTGATGTCGAGAAACAAAAGAACAGGTTTAGCATGGGGTGCTAAGTTCAGAAGATAATCCAGTCCATGCTCAGGTTCAAGAAATGTGACAATCTCAGCATCGGGAACTGCTTTTTTTATCACCTTCCGGCATATCAGGTTATTCAATGCATCATCGTCGACAATCAAATACTTAAAAGTGCTCATTGTTCAAATTCCATTTTAAATGTAGCTCCTTTATTTACTTCGCTCTCAACGGTGATTTTTCCTCCCAGCGTTTCGACCTGTGTTTTTACCATGTATAATCCTACACCTTTCCCTTCTACATCCGGATGAAAACGTTTGTACAATCCAAACACGTGCTCTCCGCGGCTGTTCATGTCAATTCCCCTTCCGTTGTCACTGAACAGAATTTTTAACCTGTCGTTTTGTTTGATGCAGGATATTTGAATAATGCAGGGCGTGTCAATTCTTCTGTATTTAATGCTGTTCGAAATCAGGTTATAGAAGATACTATACAGGTAGCTTTTAATGGTAACCATCTCATCGACATGAAACGAGCAATTGATCTGAACTTTATGTGCATCGATAAGACGGGCAATACTGTCCTTTATATCTTCCACTAACGCACTGAAGCGGACTTTCTCTTTTCTTTCATTGATGGCCCGCTTGACATTGAGAATATCATTCAGGTCCTTCACTACATCGTCCAGCCTGAGCACTGACTTCAATAATCCCGTGTTTAATTCCAATTGTTCTTCCACAGACAATTCTGAAGCGTTAACCAATGCATTGGTTGCTCCGATAATGTTTGCCACAGGTGCGCGCAGGTTATGGGAAACAATAAACGCAAATTGTTCAAGGTCTTTATTGCGTGCAACCAGGTCAGTAGTTATTTTTTGACGCTCCAATTCGGCAATCTTTCTTTCTGTGAAATCCTGCAGTATTCCATACATGCGAATGGGTTTATGATTTTTGTCAAAGCCAATCTTCCAATCGGTATACCCATAGTGTAAAGCGCCATCCTTTGAAAGAAACCGGAATTCAAACGATGATGAGTGTAATGTTTTAAAAGCTTCGTCTATTCTCGATTGTGCATAAGGCCTGTCCTCCGGATGCAGCAAGTCTACAAATGCTTCTGCAGAAGGAGTTACTTCGTCCTTCTTCAATCCGAAGATGTTGTAAAATTCATCTGACCAGGTATGGACGTTCGTAGTCAAATCAATGTCCCAATTGCTGATACGTGCTAACGCCTGGGCTTCCTTCAACTTCGCCTCGCTGTTTTTAATTTGTTCTTGTGCCTTTATCCGTTCAGAAATATCCTGGCAGGTTCCAACAGCGCTAACAGGTTCACCATTGTTGTTATAAAAAACCTGCCAGCGTTCCTCTACATATTTCACTATACCGGTACCCGTAATAATTCTATGCTCAATAACAGAGGTAGGCGTTGCCTTTAAAGAATTTATAAAACTATCATCCACTCTTGCGCAGTCTTCAGGATGCACATAACTTAAAAAACCTGAATATGTATTATTAAAATCTTTATGATCGATCTCAAAAATCCTGTATGTTTCTTCAGACCACGCTACGTGAAAATTTGACAAGTCAGTTTCCCAGCTACCGATCTGTGCCACCCGCTGCGCCCTGGCAAGCCGTCTTTCGCTTTGTTCAAGATTAAGCAATAAATTATGTTTTTGTTCGCGCTCCTTTGCTTCCTTTATAGCCCGCTCCACCTTCACGCTTAAAGTAAATAGCTTATCCTTAAATACATAATTTGTAACACCATTTCTTATACATTCGATATATAGTTCCTCGTCTATCCTGCCCGACACATAAAGGAAAGGAGTATGCACAGCCAGCTCGTTTCTTATTCGGTAAGCTTCCGGGCCGCTAAAAGATGGCAATGCATGATCAGCTAAAATAACATCCGGACGAAAAGATTTAATTGCCTTTACATACTCATCCTTAGTCACTGTTTTTTCGGCAACAAAATCAATTCCGCCCTTCCGTAAATAGTATTCTATTAATCCAACGTCATTATCGTTGTCCTCAAGGATGAGAATTTTTATTTTCTCGTGAGTTCGCTTTCGCTGCTCTTCGTATTGCAAAGGCAATTCCTGGTTAAAGGATACGGATGTCTGTTCTGTTTTTTTTGTCATTTATAAGAGAGTCGCTCCTTTAGCTTGGAAAAGATGACGTGCAATGATACCATAAAAGCCCCTTAGTGAACTGCAATAAGTTTGTTAAATGTTATTTTGTAATGTTAACATTAAACAAATGTTCTTCGAGTGGGAAAAATATTGCCCACCGGCAATGTTTTAGTTCATGTCAGGCGCCCGTGTTATTTAATGTTACTTTTACAGGACGCAAAGGTTATGAAAACCACGCCTGCTATCAATATCAGAGTACGCAATTTACTGTACAATTAGGACAGCATACCTGGAAATGAAAAAAAATCACTCCCGGTTTATGATATAGCCAATTTCATTTTTGCCGGTAACGAAAAGGATTTTTATGCTAATAAATTCAGTTCTCATTTGAGGCAACACAAGCATCTCATAAGTGCACCTCACGGACATAATTTTTATCTAAGCGTATTATATACCAAAGGAAGCGGCACCCACGAAATTGACTTTAATGTTTACAATGTAAATCCCGGAATTGTGCATGTCATCTCTCCCGGGCAAGTGCATAACTGGAAGCTGTCTAATGATATAGAAGGTTATATCATATTTCATACGGGTCCCTTTTATAATTTTAATTTTACGAGTGAAAAGCTGGAGTACTTCCCTTTTTTTAGTTCCGCTCATAACCGGCCGGTAATAACTGTTCCTCATTCCGTCCGCACTAAAATTGAAAGCCTGTTTAAGGAACTGAATGATGATTATTATTCAGATAAACTAATGAAGTTTCAAAAAATATGTTCACTGCTTAATGTTCTTTATATTGAACTTTCACTTGTTTATTTGCCTGCAACTGTTAAGGCAAAGCGAAAGCACGGTCAATGGAGCAAGTTTAAAAAGCTGGAAGACCTCATAAATGTCAATTATAAAAAAGTTAAGTCTGCAGGCGATTATGCGAAGATTATGAACATGAGTGAAAAAAATCTGAACCGTATCAGTAAGGCATCAATAAATAAAACAACAACAGAGCTTATATCTGACAGAATAGTTCTTGAAGCAAAACGAATGCTGATATACTCAAATGCTTCTGTTTCTCAAATTGCAGATGAATTGGGTTATTATGAGAACTCTTATTTTTTTAAAATTTTTAAAAAAAGAACCGGACAAACACCTTTGGAGTTTCAAAAAAAATTCAGAAGGAACTAGTTTCTCCCCGTTCGGCGTAGGCTTTGCCTATTTCCTTCCTTGATTTGAAACGAGTTAAACTTACTTTGAAAGAAGTCAATATTACCTGAATCAAGTTGCGACGGCGCCTCTTTCATTTTCGACCATCTGGCATAAACACACGGGAATGAGTCGTTATAGAGCATTTAACTTTCGCATAGAAATCATGGCACGTTTATTTGAGCGGAAGTTTCAGAATACTTCTAAGTATTATTTAAACAGTTCAAATAACAATTCTGTGGTGCAGCCAAACCCGTTTATCGCAAAAGCATAGCCTGTTGCTGAATATGTGAATCATGTAACTTATTAAAGAAGTTATGTAACAGGCTTACCTCCTGCTGCGCTCACCTTTGTTCCCTAAAATAATTAAACAAATAAAAATGAAAAAAATTCTATTAGCATGTATATGCCTTGCATTTGCAGCTACAACATTCTCACAAACGGCCGACAGTAAATGGAACGTGGGATTACACGGAGGCGCCACACAATACAATGGCGACTTAGGCGATGGCTTTTACAAAACCCGCCAGGTATTCTATGGCTTCGGAGGATTATCTGTATCACGCTATCTCACAAGAGTGCTCGATGCAAGTCTTCTCTTTACAAAAGGAGAAGTTGGCTACAAGAGCGGGCTCGGACATTTCAGCAATTCGCTTTCAACAGCCACGCTGAACTTTCGCCTTAACTTATTAAAGCCTGAGTCAGATGTTCGCCCTTATGTATTCTTAGGAGGAGGACTGATGATGTATTCAGTAAATCCTACTGACGATGCAGACAAAATTGATTTTGCTCTTCCCACTTTTGGTGCGGGAATTAATTTTCGCCTGTCGTCCACGGTTATGTTCCAGGTACAGGAAATGTTTGTCAACACTTCAGGAGATAATAAAGACGGAAAAGTTGGAGGCGGCAATGATATGTTCCTTATGCATTCCATTGGTCTCACTTTCAATTTCGGAAAAAAGCACGATGAAGATGCCGACGGAATTGCCGACCGCGATGATAAATGCCCCGCCACTCCTGCAGGTGTTGCAGTGGACAAGGCCGGCTGCCCCCTGGACAGGGATAAAGACGGAATCGCAGATTACCAGGATGATTGTCCTGATGAAGCAGGCCTTGCCAATTTCAAAGGCTGTCCTGATAAAGATGGAGACGGCATTGCAGATAAAGATGACCGCTGTCCGGATGTAAAAGGAACCTCTGCATTAAAAGGTTGCCCTGATACGGACGGCGACGGAGTTGCAGACATCGATGATAAATGCGCAGATACAAAAGCAGGCTACAAAGTAGATGCAACAGGCTGCACATTGGATAATGACAAAGACGGAATCGTAAACGAAGAAGATGCATGCCCTGATGCATTTGGCTTAGCAGTTTTTAAAGGCTGTCCTGATACAGATGGCGATGGAGTTGCAGATAAAGATGACCGTTGCCCGAATGTGAAAGGTACGATTGCAAATCACGGCTGCCCTGAAATGAAAGTGGAAGACGTAAAGAAGATTACGCAGATAGCAAGCAAGATATTTTTCGAAACCGGGAGCGACAAGCTGAAAGTAGCATCGTTGCAGAGTCTTGATGAGCTTGCAGAAATCCTGAACCGCTATCCTGAAGCCAAGCTTACCATAGGCGGACATACAGATGATGTAGGCAAGGACGATTACAATATGACCCTGTCGCAGAAGCGTACAAATTCAGTGAGAGTGTATCTCATCAGCAAAGGAATTGCTGAGAACCGCTTAACAGCCATTGGCTATGGTGAAACTCAGCCGATAGCTGACAATAAAACAGATGCAGGCCGAGCCAAGAACCGCAGGGTTGAGCTGAAGACAGAATATTAAAACAGTTATTAAGGTAGGTTTAGAAAGAGCTGCCGGAAGAAATTCCGGCAGCTCTTTTTTTGGCAGGTATTTTTAGTACAGCATTTCAAAAAGTTTAACCCGATGAAAATATACAAGCATACAGAGCACGGTTTCGAAAAGCTCACATCCGTTGCCATATCCATCCTCGGCAATTCCATCACCTTCATCCTCGCGCTGGCCCTGGTCACCTTCTGGCTCACCAACGACCGGTTTTACAACCAGGACATACATTACCGCATTGGCGACATCATTCTCGGAGTCACGTTTCTCAGCTTATTTATTATTCAGAAATCATTCAACCGTTTCTCCGCCTCGCTGCATCTCAAAATAAACGAGCTCATATCATCTCATCCGCCGGCAAGCAACGCCGTGCTTAATGCTGAAGAAAAAACTGAGCGGGAGATAACAGAACTCTCAAAAACCTACAGTGAGCTTTCTGAGCAACACACGGCAGAGAACGATGAAAAGACGAATGAAGAGGCAGGAAATGAAGATGAACAGCGGGTGTGAATTATGAAACAAAACCCGGAAAGGGTTGCGAACCGGGGATAGTCCCATTGTAAAATAAAAATTGAAAACAAGCCGTAAAATGCAACCGATTAAGGGAACTGCATGTCATTCCTTGAAGATAAATATTACATTTACCGTTCCAGTATTATTTTATTAAAAAATAATCTACTGCATACCATGTTAATTTGTAAAATATTTTCCGGAAATGTTTCTTCTAAAGTAGAAGAAGAAGTAAATACATTTTTAGAGAAGTCTCCCCAGATAGCGGTTCATTTCATTGGCCAATCCTCTGACAAGGACAGGGTTTTTATGTCTATCTTTTTTAACGTAAAAACCCAAAGCTCCATCCGGGAAGCAGAGGAAGTTGAACAAGTGGAATCCATTGTAGCCAAGGCTGAGCTGAAATGATTTTATCACCTGTCGGTGCCTTAAGCGGCCAGGTTAGCTAACCTTTACTTCGACAATCTCCTCCCCTTTCACAGAGTTGCTGATGATGCAGTAAGGTCATCCTGCTATCGAAATAAAGCCTCTATACTATTTTTTAAGCGTATCTTACTCGAAAATTATAAGAATAGAGGAATAATGGCAAAATCGCAGCAGACATTTGCAAAAAAGGAACGTCAGAAGCAAAAGCAGAAAGACCGTAGAGAAAAAGACGAGAAGCGTCAGGAAAAAAAGACACAAAAGAAGAAATCATTTGAAGAAATGATTGCGTATGTGGATGAAAACGGTAATTTTTCTTCCACGCCTCCTGTTAAAAGAGAAGCGGTAAAAGCAGAAGATATTGAAATCGGAGTACCGAAGCAGGCCGATGTGGCTCCTGAAGATCTGATACGCACAGGTACTGTAACCTTCCTGAATGAAAGCAAGGGCTATGGTTTTATTAAAGATATAGCATCAGGCGAAAGTATTTTTGTCCATGTCTCCGAAGTGAAGGAGGCCATTTCCGAAGGCAATAAAGTAACATTCGAAACAGGTCGCGGTCCCCGGGGAACTGTCGCTCTCAACGTTCACAAGGCAGTTTAGAACGGAGCAATAATAAAAACGGGCTGTCTTTCAACAACCCGTTTTTATTCAAAGGAAAACTAAAGCTTAGAGGTTGCCCTTGCGGTTTCCCTGCTCTTTGTTTTCATCTGATGTTTCATCTGTTGACTCATCATCTCCTCCTTCAGTATCTTCAACGTCTACTTCAGCTTGTCCTTTCGGATTAGCTGTATTGCGTTGCTCCTGTTGTCCGCCCTGGCGGCTTGGATTTCCCAGGTCACGTCCGGTCTGACCGCCCTTTTCAGAACCGCCTGCCGAACCTTGATTGGCAGTTGGATTGTTAGGGTTCGTTTCTTTCCTGCTGCCATTTTCTGATGGCTGATTCGACCTGCTGTCAGACTGCTGAGAGCGCTGGTCATTTTGATTCTCTTTCATTTGTTATTTCTTTTTAAAACTTGTTTAGACAACTTTTTTCCCTGCAACAGCTCTTCTTGCTTTAGAGATGAATAGAACAGGGGGTTTTGTCGGATAAATTCTATCAGTTGTATTTAATAAAGAAAGAGGCCACAACATTTAAATGCAAAAATGTATTACGTACATTCCCATTATGCCTCATTAGAGAAAACACATTACCCAAATCAGGGCAATGTCAACGTGAAGTCTCTTTGCTGGTGCGATGCTCAAAGCCGTCGTCGCGCACTTTCTTTCCTCTGCGCTTTACAACAGGCATCTGCGGAAGATTTTTATTATTGTTCGGATCAAGCGCATTATTACGCTTTGCTATTGCGCGCTTCTTTGCTGCGCGCTTTTTATTCTTTGGAATTCGGATGCTAGGTCTCATGGCAAAACAAAGGAAAAATTTGTGCCTTAACACAGCCTTAAATAAAAAAATCCCCGCCTTCAGGGCGAGGATTTCTAATACATGTTTGAGCTATTAGTTAGCGGCTTGCTTCACATTTACTGCATTCAGGCCTCTTTTACCTTGTTCAACATCGAAGGATACTGTATCGCCTTCCGTCACATTGTCCCTAAGACCTGATGAATGAACGAATACATCTTTTCCTGTTTCATTGTCATTAATGAATCCAAAACCTTTTGTCTCATTAAAGAATTTTACTTTTCCTTTTTTCATTACTTAAATTTTATTAATAATTATTTATTCTGCCAAAATAGATTAAACCAGATATAACTAAATGATTTATTCGGCGGACTGGCAATTATATCCGCCGGTTTTTCTTAATTTTTTATTCGCCCCACTTCGAACGTGAAGTATGACTTTGCTTCGGCCTTGCAAATGAGCTTCCGCTGTCCGAAGAACTATTTGCTGAAGCATGCGGGCCTTTTGATTTATTGAATTTCTTAAACCTTTTCTTCTTCGGATGCTCATTCTTTACAGGATGTTCACTCTTTGCAGCATGCGGCTTATGTGCAGATTGCTGTTTGGGAGAAGACTGTGATCTATGCGCATGCTTCGGCTTATTCTGAGATTGCTGCCTTGGTGAAGATTCTTGTTTATGCGCAGCACCGCTGCCCATCGGAAACGGGTGATTATCCACTACAGGTATCTGCTTCAGCGTAAGCTTAAGTATGTCGCGCAGGTATTCTTTCTCTTCTGCATCGCAAAATGAAAACGCAACGCCGCTTAATCCTGCACGGCCTGTGCGACCAATGCGGTGAACGTAGGTCTCTGCAATATTCGGCAAGTCGAAATTGATAACATGTGAGAGTTCGTCAATGTCAATGCCACGTGCAGCTATATCCGTAGCAACAAGTACGCGCGTCTTACGCTCCTTGAAATTACTTAATGCACGCTGACGCTGGTTCTGAGACTTGTTTCCGTGAATGGCCTCAGCATGCACTCCTGCCTTTGACAGGTCTTTTGCAACCCGGTCAGCTCCGTGCTTTGTTCTCGTAAAAATAAGAGCGCTTCGAATACCTTCGTCTTTCAACAGATGAATAAGGAGGTGCTTCTTATTCCCTTTGTCAACATAATAAAGTGACTGCTGAATGGTGTCAACAGTAGAAGACACAGGAGTCACGGCAACCTTTTCCGGGTCGCGGAGAATAGTGTCTGCCAGCTTCTGGATTTCTTTCGGCATTGTAGCCGAGAAAAACAATGTCTGCCTTTTTACCGGCAGCGCTGCTATCACCTTGTTTACATCGTGAATGAAGCCCATATCAAGCATGCGATCTGCTTCATCCAGCACAAACATCTTCACATGATTTAGCTTGATAAGCTTCTGCTGCATCAGGTCGAGCAGCCGTCCCGGAGTTGCAACAAGTACATCGACACCTCTTTTCACGGCATCTACCTGTGCGCCTTGCGGCACTCCTCCGTAAATCACTGTGAAGCGGATGCCGGTATGCTTTCCATATGCAGCAAAGCTTGCACCAATCTGCAATGCCAGCTCGCGCGTTGGAGTAAGTATCAGTGAACGGATACTTTTCTTTGCCTCCTTGCTATAGTCAACGTGATTTTCATCCTGCTCCGTTTTCAGAAGCTGTAGAATGGGAATAGCAAACGCAGCCGTCTTACCTGTACCTGTTTGTGCGCAGCCTAGCAAATCACGCTTGCGCAGTACTATCGGTATAGATTGCTCCTGGATGGGAGTAGGCTTTGTATATCCCTCCGTTTTTAAAGCCCGTAAAATAGGCTCAATAATATTTAGATTTTCAAATGACATTTCTTGTAATAAAATTTTTTAAGATTAATAAAGTGGAGTCCCGCTGTCGCGGAACAAGAGAGGATTTAATTTACCGGAACGGGCTGTTCGTGCGTTTTAATGGACAAGATGAAAGCGGCGCTCATTTTAAATGTAATGTAGCCCGACTGTATCATCTCCTTTGATGTTTTATTTTCATTTAACGCAGCTACAAATTCGCGGGCAACGAGGGGCAGCTTCATGTTATTTGTTGCCATGCCGTTACGAAAATCAAGGGTGAATGTGAAGGCAGTACTTCCTTTGGTAGCCGCAATCTTGGTAAAATCGTATTTATCCATTTGCAGCGTTTGGGCCTCGTTTTTAGCGATAGCCTGGCGCAGCTTTAAATTGATAATAGGAAGGTATTTAGACCAAATTTGCTGAAAAGCGTGGTTCGCATTCATTTACAGAGTGCAAAGATACCCATAATAAGTGGGGGAATCTAATTTATTTAGACTGGGGACGATAGGATAATTCTTCATTTCAGAATGCAAAGTTTTAAAAAGTATAGAAGCTCTTATGACTATTTCGCTGCGTCCTGTTTGAAGTCATCCCTGCATCATGACTATAATCATGTCATAAAATACGTTTCCATTGAACATTTGACCTCGAAAAAAGTAAGTGTTCAAAATGCAAACAGAAAATAATAACAAACGAAGAGGTTTCCTGAAATCAATGTTTACGCTGGGCGCAGGGCTTGGCCTTATTTCCGTTACCGGCAAAAAAGCAAAGGCTGAACCGGGAGAGAAGATAAAGCTGCTGACACCTGACGGCAAACTGGTAGAAATCGACAAGAATCATATTAAAAGTGAAACTCCGGAGCGAGCATCAAACAATGATGTAATGAGCTGGATGACTAAAAAATAAACCAGATGAGATACGTAGAAACAAATAAATCAAGACGTAACTTTCTGAAGGCAGGAGTAATCACAGGAGTTGCGGCGGCAACTGGCCTGGGCGTATTCGATGCGCTGAGCGATGGCACAACACCGGAGACCGGACAGAAGATAAAACTGCTTTCTCCTGACGGAAAAATAGTGGAAGTAGATTCTTCTTTGATCAATCCGAGTACTAACATTCCTGACATTCCGCTCGCTGCACACAACGTGCGCGAAGGAGTACCAGGCAAAAAGTTTGTCATGGTTATTGATTTGAGCAAGTGCAAGAATGCCGGCAAGTGCCGGAAGGCTTGTTCGAAGATGCACTACCTGCCGGAAGACCGCAGCTTCGTCAAGGTAGAACGCATGCAGGATTCCGATAAGACAGCTCCTTATTGGATGCCGATGACGTGCTTTCATTGCGATAATCCTCCGTGTGTGAAAGTTTGCCCGGTGTCTGCAACATTTAAATTGACAGACGGAATAGTAGGAATAGATAATGAACGCTGCATCGGCTGCCGTTTCTGCATGGTGGCATGTCCGTATTCAGCACGCGTGTTCAACTGGGGCGAAGAGCAATATGCACTTACTGACGAGCGTCAGAAAAGCATTAAGCATCATGAAGGATGTTCAAAGCATGTGAAAGGCACAGTAGAGAAATGCGACTTCTGTCCTCACATGACGGCACAAGGCAAATTGCCTGACTGCGTAAGTGCCTGCCCGAACGGAGTATTTTATTTCGGAGATGAGAATGAAGACACTGTCACGAATGGTGATGAAACAGTTCGTCTCAGCACTTTAATAAGAGATAAAGCCGGCTATCGCTTTCTTGAAGAACTGGGAACAAAACCAAGAGTATATTATTTACCTCCGGCAAACAGGCAGTTCCCTTTCAAGGAAGCAAATGATGTGAAAGACGAAAAGAAATCATAACGGAGAAGTACGATGAAAAAAAATCATAAAATGCACTACAAGGCAGAAGCAGGCAGTGCTGCAATGCCTACGCCGAAGTCCCATGAATTGCTGAGAGATTTAATGCCGAAGAAATTTAGCCTGTCGGGAAAGATTTGGGTAGGAGCGCTTCTGCTGATTATTGCTATTGGTGCTTATGCCTATTACCAGCAGCTTCGATATGGGTTGATTGTAACAAACATGCGCGACTTCACCTCATGGGGGATTTATATTTCAAACTTTGTGTTCTTCGTTGCAATCAGTCTGGTTGGTTCATTAGTCAGTGCTATTCTTAAGCTGACGAAGGTGCAATGGAGAACTCCCCTTGTGCGTATCTCAGAAATTATTGCCGTTGCGGCAATCACTTTTGCAGCCATCATCATTATCGTCGACATGGGACGTCCGGAAAGGTTTTGGCATCTTTTTGCCTATGGCCGTTTGCAGTCACCAATCCTTTGGGATGTAATTGTAATAAGCACATACTTTACAATAAGTATCCTGCTTCTCTACATTCCGATGCTTCCTGACATTGCGCTCTGCCGTGACACATTGATCGATTCACCCAAGTGGAAACGCTGGATATACAAAGTACTTGCACTAAATTGGAAAGGCACTGAAAGACAATTCGCCATCATTCACCGCTCTATTAAAATCTTAGCTGTTCTGATTATCCCTCTTGCATTGTCAATTCACACTGTTACTTCCTGGTTATTTGCAACAACATTCCGTGCAGGCTGGGATAGCACGAACTTCGGTCCCTATTTTGTTTCCGGCGCCTTCATGGTAGGATGTGCAGGAGTGATTGCTGTGATGTACGTTCTTCGCGATCATTACAAACTGCAGAAGTATATTACTTATAAGCACTTTGACAACATGGGAAAGCTGCTTGTTCTGCTTTCCTTAGTCTACCTGTACTTCAACATAAATGAATACTTAGTACCCGGTTATAAAATGAAAGTAGTGGAAGGCGAACATTTGAAGACTTTATTCTCCGGTGAATATGCTCCGATGTTCTGGAGCGTGCAGGTGCTGGGAATGATTATTCCAATCTGCGTCTTGCTTTTTAAGAAAGGAAGAATGCCTAAAGTCCTTTTTGTAGTATCCCTCTTGGTTGTAGTTGGCGCATGGTTTAAGCGTTTCTTAATCGTTACGCCAACCTTGTTGCACCCATTCATTCCTATTCAGCATGTTCCTGAAACGTGGAAGCATTATTCCCCCACATGGCAGGAATGGTCAATTACCGGAGCCTCACTTGCCGGAGCGTTGCTCGTTATAACCATTTTCGTAAGGTTGTTCCCAATCATTCCGATCTGGGAAGTTGCTGAAGAGCGTAACATTTCAAATGACCAGTTATTAAACGATCATATTAAAGAAGCCTGAGACATGAGAAAGAAATTAAAAGTAATAGCAGCGTTAGTGTTATGGCTTGCAGCCAGCCAATTATTCGCGCAGGACGCAAAGATTATAATGTCGTTTTCAGAAAAAGATTCTGTACGCACTGTGAACTGCCTTATCACAAAGGCCGGCGAAGATGGCGTGCAGGCTCCTTTAAAAGGAGTTGACGTGAAAGTCTATGTAAAACGCTCCTTCAGCCTGTTGCCCATAGAAGGTGAAAACCTGACAACAGATGAAAGCGGAATGGCTTCGGTAGAATTTCCTAAAGACATCCCCGGAGATACAGAAGGAAAACTTACAATTATTGCAAAAGTAGAAGATAACGATGAAGTAGGTGAACTGGAAGCAAGCGAAGCGGTAAAGTGGGGTACAGTGCTAAAGCCTGATGAATCCTTTTCAAGACGCGCCTTATGGCAAACAGCTGCCAATGCTCCGCTACCTCTTGTTATATTTGTTACCTCAATGATAGCCTTAGTATGGGGAATTATTTTTTACATTATTTACATGATGTTCGTCATAAATAAGCTTGGGAAACGGGTAACGGCATGATTCATGTATTCAGGGCACCGAAAATTATATTCTAACTTTACAACAAATAAATTTATACAATAAATAATTATGAAAATGACAAATGTTAACCGCAGATTTAATCTGCCAGTATTAGGTCTCACAATTCTACTTAGCGCTTTCGTGGCATGTTCAACTTCAGCCCAGGATAAAGGAAAGGAGTGGAAAGCACCTGAGTCAGCAAAAAAACTTAAAGCCGCTGTTCCTGCGGATGATGAAAACATTGCTGCCGGAAAAGCACTTTATTCAAAACATTGCAAAAGCTGTCACGGGGCGAGCGGCAAAGGTGATGGTCCAAAAGCGGCGCAGTTGGAAAAAGAATGCGGAGATTTCACTACGGCAAATTTTAAAACGTTGAGCGAAGGTGAAGTTTACTGGATGACTACGGAGGGCAATGACCCCATGCCTACCTTCAAGAAAAAGACAACTGAAGAAGAACGTTGGCAAATCACTCATTATGTAAAAACACTCGGAAAGAAGTAAAGGAATTGACCGTTTAAAGTTAAAACAGCCCCGCCCTAAACGGGGCTGTTTTATTTATAAAAGCACCTCTAAGTTCATGAGTAAAGTCACAAAAAAAGAAATGTGTAATTGACACCTGTCATATACAAAAATGAGGATTCGGGCGAATTTTGACCTCAGAAAATATTAAACAAATATTCAATTCAATAATAAGTTAAACAATTAAATAAGTAAAAAAATGAAAACCTACAAGTCACTCATCATGCTCTTCCTGGTAGCAGTCGGCGCAGTTATTCTAAGTCAATGTAAAAAGGACACAGAGACAATCACTAACACTATTCACGACACAACACACGTTACTATCCATGATACGCTGGTTGTAAATGATTCTATCTACGTTTATATCCACGATACAGCATTAGGCAAAACAGTTAGTGGAACTGCAACTTATCCTGATTTTGCGGGGAACCTTGTACCTGCAAAAGGTGCCGTAGTATACCTGTATGTAGGTTCTTCTGCGTCCGGTCCAATCGGCGCTTCAGCCATTGCAGACGCTTCCGGCAACTACTCATTACCATACTTACTGCCTGGTAATTATTTCATTTATGCATTGTACAATACTGAAAACACAAATGTCCGTACTCCTATTAACGGAATTAATTTCATTACAAACCCCGGATATGCAATTACGATGGGCTCATCGAACATGACCCAAAACCTCTCTTTAATAAGTTCAAGCGCTGCTGGTACTTTAAAAATTGCAATTGACACCATAAATGCCAACCAAACTTTCCGTAAAGTGGCATTTGAAGCACATAGCAAGCTTGGATTCGCCTTCGAGGATAAGGCAATGAATACAACTGTTGCCGGCGGCTTTAATACATTCACTATGGAAAAATTTGCGTTTGATGAAGCAAATCCGACTAACATTGTTATTCAAGGCTACACCTTGCTTTCAGGAATAAACACTTTCGAACCAGCCCGCGATGCAGTAGGAGTTTCCGGCACAGGAACCAATAACCTGCCAAATACACAAGCTACCGGCTGCACTCATTTAACCTTACATAATTATGTTGACAGTGCTTTGTTTTATGCCAATGCAGGCGACACTTGCGTAATGCTTCCTGAAACAGACACAGTGCGTTTTGTTTCCACTTCAGTAAAGAAATATGGAGACGGATACCTCTGCACAGGTACTCTTACAGGATTCTTTATGCATCCTGCTGCAGGTCCGATGAGCGGTGTTACAAACGGAAATTACCAGTACAAGTCAGATACTACAGGCTTTGCTGCCGTTGCAGGACATGCATACAATGGCCCGATGACTGATGGTGTAGTGAGTAAAACCGTTTACATGTATTTCAATTTCGAAAAGAATAAAATAAATACAACTACGAGCTTCAACTGGTGGTTTACATTTGAAGGTGAATTTACTTTCAACCCGGTTAATGATTTCTATGTTGCTACATCGCATATAGGAACTGGTGATTGCAAAATTTCAGTTCACACTCAATTCCAGGGTACCACAGGAAAAGAGTATTAAGAATACATATTAGCTAGACTAGGAGAGAGTTTAACTAATACATGTAAATTAGTCCCGGTTCAGTTTATCGAACCGGGACTTTTTTTAAATCTATATGCGCAAGTTAATTTTCAGTTTAATTATCCTGGTAACAATTGCAGGCTGCAAGCCTTCAAACAATGCAAAGCCCGGACAAGGGTTTATCACCTATCGCGTCACCTACCCTGACGCTCAGAAATTTTCTGCTAAGTCCATCTTATTTCCAAGGGAAATTGCTCTTGTATTCAAAAATGATAAAGCTGCCTTTGTTACTACAGGCGGATTTGGAATGATAGAGTTGGTAAACCTGCTCGATCATAAAGAGAAAAAATTTGTGTCCCTACTTATTGACCACAGCAGGAAAAACGTCGGGTGCATCCTCACCCCGGATGAAATAAAACAAAATGAAAGCAGCGCTCAGTATGAAATAAAGGAGACGAACGAAACAAAAACCATTGCAGGCGTGGAAAGCAGGAAGGCCATCGTTCATGATGTAACCAACAATAAATCGTTCGATATTTATTTTGATGACAAGATAAAATTCATGTACTGGAATTCTCCTTTCAAGGATTTCAATTATTTATTGACTGAATATACTCATACTATAAACGGCCTGACGATGCACTTGGAAGCTACTAAAATAGATTTAGCTTCCCCGGTGGATACAAATATCTTCACTGTTCAGGGCAGCTATGAATGGGTCAATCAAAAAACTTTCTTTGATTACCTCGCAGGTCTTTAATATGAGAATCAGGCGGCTCTTTATTGCAATCTGTCTGTTTGCCGGTCTGTCTGTATTCGTTGGCGGATGCCTCGGTCAGGACAGAGTTAAATCTGAAGAGAAGAAGCAGCAGAAGCTTTTCCGGAAAAATAAAATCAGGAAGGTATCAGAATACCGCACTTCCGTTTTGCTTGGTATAAAACAGAACGAGCAGCTTACCGATATAAAATTATATAACGGCGAAGGTCTTCTTATAAAACAACTCAGCTATAATTCATCCGGTCAGGCAGATTTGACAAAGACATTTACCTACGATGCAAACGACAACCTGCTCCTGCTAACCGGTGTTTCAAAAGACAGCACATTACTATTTAAAGAAACGAATACATACGATAAAAAGAATAACCGAATAGAACACTATCATTACCTGTCCGACGGAACTTTTAAATATAAAGCCATTGCGGACTACGATTCAGAGAACAAGATGATTGAGCTCCGCTGGTATTGGCCTACAGGGTTCAGAAGTAAGAACGTGTATGCTTACGACGGTTTCAATAAAATCAGCGACACTGAATTTTCTGAAACGGGAAGCAAAACCTATGAATGGCAGTATAAATATGATGAGAAAAATAATCTCATCGAAGCAGCTCAATATTATCCTGCCAATATTCTCACGACAAAAATTACTTACGAATACAATCAGCAGAGTTTATTAATAAAACAAACAAACTACCAGGGTGATTCAGTATCTGGCTCCATCGTATTTGATTACGATGCCAGGAACCTTCTCATCACAAGAACTGAATACAACCCTTCCGGAAAAACTTCTGCCATTTCCCGCTATTCTTACGAATAATCTAAGACAAATCAGGGCTTAAGCTGACTTAAGTCATATCAAAGGCTTTATTTCAGATGCACCTTTGAGTATCTGTAATATTTAAAACCTTATGATTATGAAAAAAAATTTACTCATTGTCCTAAGTCTCCTCATTGTTTTTATCGTTTCTACTGCCGGTATATTAACAGACTCCGGCCGCTCCGGCAAAGCCGGTTCTCCAAGTGAAAGCACCTGCGTGCAATGTCACAGTGACAATCCTATTAATTCCCAGGGAGGTTCCGTTGTGATTTCGTCAAACATGTCTAACTGGCAATACCAGCCGGGACAGACCTATTCAATGACTGTTACTATCAGCGAAACAGGCAAGACAGTTTTCGGACTGTGCTTTGAGTCTCTGAAGAATTCAGACAATACCAATGCCGGCACGTTTGCCATTACACATACTACGGAATCGCAAACTATGACGGCATCCAATGGCAGAGCCTGTGTTACTCACAAATTGGATGGAGGATTTGTTACAACGCCCGGCACCAAAGCTTTCGCATTCAACTGGACTGCACCTGCAACTAACGTCGCAATCTTACCTTTTATGTTGCAACTATTGCAGGCGACCACGACGGCAGCGAAGCCGGTGATAATGTTTACACAACCACTCATGTGGTTACTCCCGTTTCAGTTGGCATGGACAAATATGCAGCAACCCTGCAGTTCAATGTATCGCCCAACCCTGTAAACGATGTTCTCAATATTTTCGTTGATAATGTAAATGCACGCACAGTAAGCGCAGACCTGTATTCAATTACAGGCGCGAATGTGTCAACACTTTTCAGCGAATCCGTTTCCGGGGCAGCTATTGAAAAACACATTTCCGTTTCATCCTTTTCTGCAGGTATTTATTTTGTAAAAATCTATGCAGGAAACAAATCAATAATGAAAAGAATTGTGATAGAATAAATGATGGCGACGGTAGTGTTTTCAGGGCAGGATTCTTCCTGCCCTTTTTTCATTAAAAACAGGCCATTTAAGACTGAGGTCAATCATATAAATCCTTTATTCAAACTGACAATTATCATTCAGCAAGCCCCCCAAACATGCGAATTTTGACTCGTAAATATTAAATCAAATACCAATGAAGCTATCATCTATTAATGGAAAAATAAGCAGCATTTTAGCGCTTCCTCTCTTTGTTGTAGCAATAATGAGCTGGACAGGCTGCGAAAAAGATTACAACTATGTAGCCCCTCCTGCGTCGAATAATGGCGGTGGTGGCGGTGGCGGCGGCAGCACTCCTACCGTATTTTATGGTACAGACATCCAGCCGATTTTCACTTCCCGTTGTGCAGTGGCAGGTTGCCATAGCGGCAGCGTTGCTCCTAACCTGTCTGAAGGTTCTTCATACTCTGAAGTATCACCATTTGTGAACACGGCCGAACCGTCGAGCAGCGATTTATATCGCCGCATCACGCTTCCTTCAAGCGATGTTGAATTCATGCCCGAAGGGCAGGCACCGCTTACTGATGACCAGAAAGCAAAAATCCTGACCTGGATAACTGAAGGCGCGCACAACAATTAATTAACCTCTATAAAAATAAAATACAATGAAGCTCCTAAAAAATATTCTTCAAAAAAGCATCGCAGCTCTTCTGATTGCTGTGCCTGTATTACTGTTTGCACAGGATGCTGAACAACCCACAAAGCCCGTAAAGAAAGTCGTCAGGAAAACTTTTGAAAATCCTGTCCTCATCAACAACCAGACTGTAGAAGGCATGGCGAAAAAGTCTCTTGACTTTACCATCCAGCACAGGTTCGGAACTATCGAAGATGAAAATGATATGTTCGGATTGTTCGCTCCGTCAAACATACGCCTAGGATTGACTTATGGCCTGTGCCAAAACCTGACAGTTGGTGTAGGTGCAACAAAGAACAAACACCTCTACGACCTGAGTTGGAAGTATGTAATACTGCAACAGACTAAAGGCGGAGGACTTGGAATGCCGGTTACATTGACTTACTACGGTGACCTGGCCCGCCAGGCCGGCCCGCATCTCAGTTTCCTGAACCAGGATGCAGAGTACAAACAATCAAACCGCCTCTCCTATTTTCATGAACTGATGATTGCACGCAAAGTCACCAACCGTCTTTCGCTGCAGGCCGGCGGCACATGGAGCTATTTCAATATGATAGACACTGCAAAAGCTCCGGACATGGCTCGCGATTACATAGGAGTATCCTTCATCGGACGCTACCAGTTCAGTCCACAGTCTTCTATCATTGCTGAATTCGATTTGCCAATCACTACATGGAGCACTACTACCATTACCAAGACAGGCAATTCCAACAACGGCACTGAAACGAAGCTTGTAAAATATTTCCCGAAACCAAACCCCGGCATTGGCTATGAAGTAGCAACCAGCGGTCACCAGTTCCAGATTTTTGTCTGCTCTGCATCGGGCATTGTAAACCAGGAGTACAGAGTGTTCAATCAAAATGCATTTTTCGATAAAGGAATTTTGATAGGTTTCAACATCACCCGTCAATGGGGATTTTGATTTGATGAGTTAGTTTTTTCATTCACCCAACCTGCGAAACCAGCAATTGTAAGATTGCCGGTTTTGCTTTTTTCTAAGGGACAGCTGATTAAGCTGAAAGGTTCTGAAGAACACTGATTTTTTTATCAGCATAAATCAGATTTTTCCGCGCTTATCTGCGGTCACACATTACGATTCTTAGTTAAACAATAGTTAATCTTACTTTCGTCATGCAACTTTCGAAGGCATTCAGGGTACTTACTGTATATCCCCCGCCAATGAAATTGTATGTCATCAAGAATTTTAAGTCTCTTGCTTTTCGGCTCGGGTGCAGTGCTCACGTTTGTTCTTTCTTATCGAGACTTTAACAAACGGAAAAACAAAATACTACTCTCGGCATTCATTATTCTTCTGATAGCAGCAGCTACGGTAGTTGCTTTGCAATAAAAATGAATGAGGTTATTTTAATTCTCGCCTAAAAATTTCAGCAATGCCACGCGCACTATTTCGCGCGCCTTGGGCAGCTCCGTTTCTTTTTTCAGGCAGCCCACTGCTCCCAGCAGGCGAGCAGTCTCTTCAATAGATTCAGGATGCGAAACGGAATACAGGAATACAGGAATATGATTGACATGGTCCAGCTTCTTAATCTCCTGCAGCACTTCTATACCGTTCATGCCCGGCATCTGCAGGTCTACAAAAATTAAATCGGGCAGCAGGTAGTTGCCGTCCTGCAGGTAGTCAATGGCTTCCTGCCCGTGACGCACAGGTATAAAATGTATGGTGCGCTCCAGCAAGGATATTATTCTGCGGAATAATTCTCTGTCCTGTGCTGAATCATCGATATACATCACGCTAAGTCTTTCTTTCATAGCTAAATGTTTGTTTGTGATAGGCTATGAAGAAAAATCAAAAATTAGGCAGAAGCAGGGGCTTCAACCCAATATGCCATTTTTTCGTAAAATTCAATCTTTATTTAACAATTGTGACCTATAAATCTGTCAAAAGGGCAAAAACGTGGGGAAAAAGTGCTCGATTTTTAGGCAAAAGGTTACATATTTTTAGAGAACCCCCTTTTCTCCGAAAAATACATCAGCTGGTTTTTTGTCAAGAGTTTAGTCTCCGTTTTCTTTTCTACCCCACAGATTCGCATGCCAGCTTACCCTGCTTTCTTCGCGGGCAATGAGGCGTTCAATATTGCGCTGGTGAGTAACAAGCACTAAGATGGCCACAGCAAGCGAGAAGATATTGATGCTGGAATTGGTGCTGTAAAAAATCATGATGATGACAGGAAACATGATGCCGCTCGTCATGCTGCTCAGCGAAACATATCCGGTCACAATAAGCATGGCAAGAAAGATGGCCGAGCAAAGCAGCGCTGCCTGCCAGTGCACGGCCAGCAAGATGCCGAGCATGGTGGCCACACCCTTGCCTCCGCGAAAGCCTACATACACGGGCCATATATGCCCGAACAGTGCGCAGACGCCAAGCGCCAGTTCGTAGTCGATAAATACTTCCTGCAGGTTAGGGTCGTAGTCGCCGATGAAGTAGGCCAGCTTAACGGCAACAAAACCTTTCAGCACATCCATTATGAGGACGACAACTCCGGCCCTGTATCCCAGCACCCGGAATGTGTTGGTGGCGCCGGCGTTGCCGCTTCCGTATTCGCGCACGTCTGTATTATAAAACGTGCGGCCTATCCATACGGCACTTGGAATGGAACCAATAAGATAGGCCAGCATGATGCCGAAGATATTGACGGGGGTCAGCACAGGGGCAAGATAAACAATGTAGATTTTAGAATGTAGATTGCAGATTGAAAAAGAATGAACATTCTAAAATCTACATTCTACATTAGAATTACTTCTCTTCTTCTCCTTCTGTCTTCGGAGCGCGCTGCTGCTCCAACTTGCGGAGGAAATTTTTCATGGCTCGGTCAGTGGAAAGAGTAAACTCGTAATCAGGTTGGTCTTTTTCTTTTTTCACGCGCTTGTCCGGTTTCATTTTATCAATCACTTCATTGTATCCGCCAATGCTTGAAATAGACTGCATCAATCCGCGAGTGTAATTGAAATAATACCAGCTCTTATTTTCCAGCTCGAAATACATGGTGAGCGCATTGCCCGTACGCTTGTAGGCAATCTCTACCGTTCCCTTTACATATTTATTAATGTAATCTTTATTGACGATGTTAATACCGATAGGTCCTGTTGACTGGAAGGTGCGGTCTATCTGGTTGTAGGTTAGCTTCACATCCGTCATCAGCAACGTGTGCTGAAGCTCGGATGGAACTTTCTTAAAGGCGCCGTACAGGTTCAGGTCAGCCAGCATTTTATCAGCCTTTTCTTTTCCGACGAGCTCAATAAGGCTGCGCTCATATCCTGCAGCATTTCCCTTGCCTGTCTGGAAGGCAACATTCGTCATCATGTTATCTCCCATAATTTTCAATGCTTCATCATTGAAATAGAAGTCGAGCGGAATCATCACGTTGATGTTAACGGAGTCGTTGTTCAGGTTGTAGGAAATAGTTCCTGCCATTTCCATATTCACCTGTCCGAAGTTGGCATCAAGCTGCAGCATACCTTCCGCATTGAGCAGACACTTTGCATCATCCAGGCTCATGTAGTTTCCTTTCGTCCCGGGCTTATCGGCTTTCTCTTTTGTTGTGATGATGTATTTGCCGGACAGCTTATCATAGGTTAGAACACCCTTCGCATCGAGAATGATTAAGTCGGCAGCAGTTCGTTTGGGAGCAAGGAATGTTGCATACAATCCTGTTGAGGACTGCATAATTCCTGAAATAAGTTTTTCGCCTGCATCCGTAATGGCTGCATCAACAGGTATCTGGATTTTAGAAGGGTCAATTTCATTGGAGAAGCGAATCCAGTTTTTCGCGATAGAGTCACAACGGAAAGCAGGACGCACATATCCGCTGAAGGTGAGATATTGTTTGGCCGCTTCAAGATGAACTCCGCCCTTGTATTCAAACTGCGGGCTTAGGCGGAAATCAGCAGTATCGGAAATCTCGCCATCGGCAACGGTTGCGTAGGCTGTATCGACTCCTATCCTGTTAAAGTGCAGGTGATGTTTTACTTTATCATCATCTATATAATCGTAGTCGCCTGTGCCTTCATATTTTTTACGACCAAGGATATTAATGGCCCCGTTATATATCGTATGATACTTTGTCGTATTGTTTGCAGTGACAAGAGAGTTATTCAGCGTACGCATCTTTGCATACTGCTCAACAACAACTTTGCCGCTGTCAGGAATAACGGTTGCATCGGCAGTCTGGATGTTTGCAACCTTCTCTGCCTTGATTAAGAAATCATGCAATGAATACCGTGCATAAGGCGCAATGAAACGCAATGAGTCCTGTGTAGGCTCAACACTTAAGAATTCCGATGGTTGTAAATTGAGTTTCGGGTTTAAAGTATCCTTCAGGTTACGATTGATATTGGCGCTGGCCGTCATTTCAATTTCCTGCTTATCCATAAACCATGTGTACTGGTCAATGAAGCAGATGTATTGATTAAGCGGGAAGCGGATGTAAGAACCACCCGCATTGGACTTAAAGTCTCCCTGCCGTTTCAGGAAGTCAATATGACTCTTTGCGTTATTGGAAGAGAATGCAAGAGTCTTCAGGTCGATTGCATTGAGACGGAAGTCGGCCGTGTCAGCATCGAAGATATCTTTCTTGTATTTGAAAAGACGAGACTCCAACTCGCTGGAAGAAAATGCCATAATACCTCCGCCGGTGAGACCCTGCGGACGAAGAAGGAGATTTCCATTAAGGACGGCCTGCGTTTCATACATGCTGATAGGCTCTGTTTTCTTCATCACCGTCATCGAATCTTGTCGTGGCCTCCAATGGACGTAAACATCTCTTCCATTTACATCAGGGAATTCAACTCCTTTATAATCTCCTTTCCGGTTGACGAATGTATCGGCAGGAGCATTCATTGAGTCAGGAAGGAAAATAAAATCCTGGCTATGTGTTGTAGATGCTAAGTAGTCAAGCGTACCTTTTCCCCGAAGGCCTTCGTTGCTGAGGCTGAGAAAATTTGTGTACGTACCTTTCCCGCCATAGGCAGCCCAGCCGCCGGCGTCTGTATATTTTGTAAGACCCAATGAATAATCAGGTTGTAGTGCCAATGAGTCACGGAAGTCATGAAAAATTCCTGCGCTGACAAACTCTCCTCCGAATTTGGCATCACGACCTGAGAAATTGTCAAGGCTGTCAATGGTGAATGGGTCAAGATGGAAATAAAAATTTTCGCGCAGGTAAACTCCGTCTTGTATTGATGGCTTATCATAATAAACGTAGGAGTCTTTCTGGCTGTTGAAGATTGGATACTGTGGATAGTTGACCAATCCGCTTTTGTTACCTGGGAAGTCAACAATTAAATCACCGGTAATGTGTTGCAGTACGCTCTTTACTTTTTTCAGTTTCTTCTGACCGGTCTCAACATCGATTGAATCTTCTTCAACGGTTAATTCAAGAGAGTCGACATTATTAAGATTAATCTTGAACTGGTCGTATTCAAATTTAAATTCCTTGCCATAGAATTCAAAGCGGCCTGCCTTTACCTTTCCGTTGAAAGTAAAATCGCGGTTTTTCTGCAGAACAATTTCCTGGTCCTTTGGATAAATAACAACATTCTGAGAATCGCTGAGAATAATCCGTGAAACACCGCGTATAGTCATGTCAAAATTCAGCAGGCTCACTGTCGCATTAGACTTGCCCCTGATCAATGATTCAAATTCAATGATATCATAATCTGTTTTGCCGGTGTTAGCAAGCAGGTAATAGTTCAGTTTGTCTTTAATTATGGCTTTATCATCAACGGCGCTGTATACAATATAGCCATCATTGGATAAGGTGATGAGCATCTGTCTTACTTCATATGCAGACATACGAAGGTATTTGGCCAACTCTTCAGTATAGATAACATCCGTGCCCATCTTCTTTGAATACTGCTGAAGTGTATAAAAAGGATGTTCGTTGGCAAGGCCCTGCACCTTGAGAAAGCGTTTCTTCCGGAAATAGTTCTCTGACTCAAAAAGAGCTTTGTTCTCCCCTACTCCGGTAATCATCTTAATATCCATCAATGGCTCATCAATCTTCCAATACAAGGCATCAAATGTCATATCCACTTTATGCCACGAATCTGAAAATGGGCTCTGATTTTTTCCTTCATCTCCTCTTGTCACATTGAGTTCACGTTCTTTGACTATGTACTTAAATACTAAATCGGGATGATAGACGGAATCCTTTTCATAAAAAATGGTAATCGCCGCATCGTCTGAAGTGATTCTGTCCGGGCGAATAATGAATGCACGTGAATCAGCAATAATCAAAGGCTTCTTATTGCGATAAAAGAAAAGATGTGCATCTGATTCTTTATTCCCTGAGCCCACAATCTTGTTACCGACAATAGAAAAGCCTCCATGATAATCAATGTCTGGGACAATATTTTTGATGTCAAGCGAGGTGGTATAGGATGTAAAACGGGGATAGGATACATTATCCCCCGTATTTACAATCAGCTTATCTGAATAACTTCCCAGCAACAGACTTTGAAAATAAGTACGGTGAGTCAACGAAACGGAATCAGCAGTATAGTCTGACCCTGTCACGTCAATTTTATAATGTGAAAACTTTGCACTGACAGTACTTGGATCAAAACCTGCCCGTTGCCAGTTGACTGTACCTCCCTCGCCGATAAAAGATTTAAGCGTTGGATAATAAACTCCCCTGGTTCCGAAGATTTCAGACGTATCGTTGCGTGATGCACACAAAAGATTCATTTGCGGGAATACAACCTTGGGAAGTGAATCGTATTCAAAAGTATAATTGGCGGCATCACTGAACCATCGTGTCGATTGAGATTCATAAAGCGAGTTGCTTTCAAACAGAGAATTGGTTGCGGTAACATACAATGTAAAATTTTTAGAAGGAAGTAGCAGGAGTTTGTCAAGACTTTGCTGCCATTGTTCAAATCGCTGGCTTGTACCACCGCCATTCACAAAATTTATCAATGCTGACAAATAATTTTCAAAATCAGGGAATGCTTTCATACGCTTGCGCAGCATGGCATTGCTGGTTCTCATTACTGCTTCCTGCCATGCAGGCTGAAATTTCGGAGATGTCCACGCTTCCGTAAACTTACCAAGTATCTCTTCTGACCTCTTTTTGTTGGTTTCTTCAAGAAAGGATTGCATTTCCTCTAGGAACTTTTTCGGTTCAGAGGTGAAATTCTTTAACGTCTGGGAAAAGACAGGAACCGATAAAACCAGGAATATAAAAAATGGGAAAAACGATTTTCTCATTAAGGATTCGAAAAATTAAATGTCTAAAGTAGAAAACAATTTGCTGTCGATTCTGTATTTAACATTTCTTCACCTAAATCTAATCAATACTTTTTTGAGAAAGTCATTCACATCAGGCGAAAGATGAAAATAAAGAACAGGAGCTAAAAAAAGAATGCTTACAATAACAGTACGGATTATTCCGTCAACCAACCATGTGCCAATAGATGGAATAAAATAGTTTATGACAAGAGTGGCCGCGGCGATCAAAAATACAATGAGACCGTTCCACGAATACGGCTGTAATCTGAACTGAAACCATAGGAAAAGTGATTTAGAAAGATTATAAAAGAATAGAGTGAGGCATGTAGCAATGGCTGCACCGATCACTCCGTAAACTGCGATAAGGAAATAATTCAGAAGAATGGTTGCTATAGCCTGAACAAGCACTAAAATAACCGTAATCCTGTAATATGGTGATGTCAGAATAATTTGCTCATTCAGACCGGTGCTCATATCAAATAATTTACCAAGTCCGATCCATAGGACAATTAATGCAAGGTTTTCATGGTACTCTTCAGGGAGCAATTGAATGATGTTATTGATATTCGCCCAGAGAAGAACAAACAGCAGGGATCCGATGAATAAAATATTCAGTGCAGAATCTTTATTGACCTTTTTGATTCTTTCGATATCATTTTGCTGCCATGCTTCCGAAAAAATGGGATAAGTGATTTGCACAATAGAGCGAAAAGGAATCTGAATCATTGTTGCCATAAAAAAACCCAAAGCATAAGTTCCCAGCAACTTCAATCCAACCATGGAGCCCAACAGAATCTGATCCATTCCTGCTATAATCATTATTGATATTGCGCTGATGTAGACATAGAACATGTATGGCTTTATCGAAGGGAAAATGGGGTGCTTAATCAGACTCAGATTCCAGTGAAACGGATATTTAAGAGCTGCAGTGTAAATAATCAACGCTATCAGAGCTATTCCGTACACAGAAACGAAAAGCAGCATAAACGTGTCGAAGGATACCCATTCGAAATAGTAAAGTGCGATAACAACGATGGTAAGCAAGCGCACAAAAAGCTCTTTAATAAAGGTCGGAACTGATATACGCAACCTCGTCATGCAGAATGCTTCGAAGTTTGCATAGAGGGCTGAAAAAACTACAAGCGGTAATACTAAAACATAGTACGGTGCAAAGAATAAGTTTGACTCCTGTCTGAAGTAATGCAGAACCTGTGTTTTGAAAATGAAAAACAGGAAACAAAAAAAGACGAGGCCGCAAGCCACAGAAAAGTTTGCAAAGGAGAGCAAGGCTCCTTCATCTTCACGTTTTTTAGATACATCAGGATAAAATTTAATAATGGTGTTCGGCATGGCCAACAAGGGGAACTGCATCAGCACGGCCATCATAGCTACTAACAGGCGAGTAACCCCGAATTGCTCCTGCGTCAGAATTCGAGGAAACAGGAAAAACAGGGTAATAATGCCAAGCAATGTGCCTGCATAATTGACAACAGCAGCCTTAAAGCTTTGTCGTTTTACTACTCCCATTTCCAGATTATTATTGCGTGAAAAATAAACATTATATCTATTGTGTTTTTAATGCTAATCCCTGACATATCAGCACATACACTGTATTTATTTGACCTTATCTTCGCCAACTCAAAATGAAGCCCTTTTACGATACGCTTAAGCTTGGCATCCTTGGAGGAGGACAACTTGGTCGTATGCTTATTCAGAAAGCTATAGACTTCAATGTAACCACTTGTGTGCTGGATGGCGACGAAAATGCGCCTTGCAAGAACATCTGCGATGAGTTTACGCACGGCAAGTTTGCTGATTTTGATACTGTATACAATTTCGGAAAGAATTTAGACCTTCTCACAATAGAAATTGAGCATGTAAACGCAGATGCTTTGGAAATATTGGAGAAAGAAGGAAAAAAAGTTTTTCCTCAACCGCGAGTCATAAAGCTTGTCCAGGATAAAGGCGCCCAAAAAATATTTTACCGCACGAATAAAATCCCTACTTCAGAATTCCACCTAATTGAAAATAAAGCAGAGCTTGATAAATATGTTGACTTTTTACCTTTCGTCCAGAAACTGAGAAAAGGCGGGTATGACGGACGTGGAGTGCAGGTAATGCTTTCAAAAGAAGATTTTGAAAAAGGATTTAACGAACCAAGTGTACTTGAAAAATTTGTAGAGTTCGATAAAGAGATTGCAATCCTAGTTGCCCGGAATGAAAACGGAGAGATGAAGACATTTCCTGTCGTTGAAATGGATTTCAACCCTGAAGCTAATCTGGTTGAGTACTTGTTTTCTCCAGCTAATATTTCTGAAACAATTGCTGCAGAAGCAAAACAAATCGCAGAGAAGATAGCAGCAGATTCACAGATTGTCGGAGTATTGGCAGTTGAAATGTTTGTAACAAAGAATGGAGAGGTAATGGTAAATGAAATTGCTCCGCGTCCTCATAACAGCGGCCATCATACTATTGAAGGGAATATCACTTCTCAGTATGAGCAGCATCTCCGTGCTATATTAAACCTTTCTCTTGGCTCAACAGAAATCGTTAAACCAGCTGTGATGGTGAATTTACTTGGAGAAAAAGATTACAACGGTCATGCAGTCTATGAAGGCCTTGAAGAGGTTCTTGCAATGAAAGGTGCTCATGTCCATCTTTATGGCAAGAAGCTGACAAAACCTTTTCGCAAGATGGGACATGTGACCTGCCTTGCTGACTCACTGGAAGAAGCCATGCAGAAGGCTAAAGAAGTAAAAACCACTTTAAGAGTTATTGCATAATATGAAACCACTTGTAGGAATTATCATGGGAAGCAAGTCAGACCTTCCAACTATGAATGAAGCTGCTAAAATTCTCGATGAACTCAATATTGCTTACGAGATTTCTATTGTCTCTGCTCATCGCACTCCTGAACGCATGTTCGATTATGCAAAGACTGCCGTAAAGCGTGGCTTACGAGTAATCATCGCAGGCGCAGGAGGGGCTGCGCATCTTCCTGGCATGGTTGCTTCTTTAACTCCACTTCCCGTAGTAGGAGTTCCAATTAAATCTTCCAACTCCATCGACGGATGGGATTCTGTCTTATCTATTCTTCAAATGCCAAACGGAGTTCCCGTTGCTACTGTTGCGCTGAACGCAGCACAAAATGCGGGCATCCTTGCCGCCCAGATTATTGGTAGCGCTGACCCGAAAGTTCAGAAGCGCGTTGCAACCTTCAAAGAACAACTGAAGGAAAAAGTTGTAAAAGGAAACGCCGAGCTAAAGAAGTAGCCATAAAAAAATCGCCCCATCAAACGATGAGGCGATTGTATCGTGAGTTGGGTTTTACTGAGCTATCCGGATTCTCCTGCCTGTATGAAACTGGTCTTCGTCAATCTGCGGATTCATCTTCTTTAAATCCTTTTCTTTCATATTGAATTTCTTCGCCAGTTCTTTCCATTTCTTATCGTCTTTTTCCAGCGTATAGAATTTCTTGTCGAAATCAGTGTAATCTCCATCGGTTTCTACTTTCAGCTCCATGCCTTCATAAATCTGTTCACTCTTAATCCCATTGATGGTCTTTAAAGTGCGGACATCTATGCCGTACTTCTTAGCAACGGAACTGTAAGTATCCTTTTTGTCTGCCTTATAAATCTCTCCCGGCCCTGTCTTCTTAGGCTTCTCAGGTTCTACTTTCTTTGGAGGAGTAGTATCGATCACCGTAGGAACAACTTCTTCCTGAACTGGCTCCGGTTTATTCAACGAAGCAGAGTCAACGATTTCAATTGTTGGTTTATTTGTTTTAGTTGGCTCTTCACTCTTGATATAGTTTGTCCGCAATACTTTAAATTCAGTCCGACGGTTTAACTGGTGAGCTTCTTCTTTCAATGCATGCGTCTTCAACTTTGTGATGTACGCATCTGTCATAGTCTCTCCTTTCTGGAAATGTCCCATATCCTTGTCAAGAGTACGCGGAGCTTTTTGGCCATAACCCTTTGCAACAAGTCGATCGGCATCAATACCCTTTTCAATCAGGTAATTTACTACTGACTCAGCACGATGCTGGGAAAGAGTGTCATTCGACATCGGAATCGGGCGAGAGTCTGTATGGGAACCCAGCTCAATTACAATCGTAGGGTTGTCATTCATAGTTTGAACTAACTCATCCAGTGCCGTCTTTGACTCCGGGCGCAAATCCCATTTCGCCAAATCATAAAGAATGTTCGGAAGCTCGATTGCCTTAAGTGTTGAGGGAAGTGCAAAATCAAAATCACCAACGAAGTCTTTTGATTGCTCCATGCCCTTTGTGGAAAGCTCAAACTGCTTGCTCAGGTAGTTGAGGTTCGTCGCAACAATTTTATAATCCGTTTCCGGCTTTAAATCGAACTTATATGTACCAAGCTTGTCCACTTTGAACGGAATATTCGTTCCATCGCTGGCGAAAAGTTCAATCTTGGCCCCGGCAATCGGAATTTTCGTGTCTGCATCAAACACTTTTCCTGATACAGTAAAAATCAGCGGAGCAAGGTGCCACTTATAAATGTCATCACCTCCTTTTCCGCCTTCCCGGTTAGAACTCAAATATCCGTCTTCACCGGTAGTGTCTGATACAAATGCAAAATCATCAGCAGATGTATTCATCGGGTACTTCAGGTTCACAGGGTCTTCCCACGAGCTGCCTGCCATCTTTGTTTTGAAAATATCATAGCCGCCCATGCCGATATGTCCCTCTGAAGCAAAGTATAATGTGCCGTCATAAGCCATGAACGGCCACATCTCATTTTCTTCTGTATTCACCTTGTTGCCAAGATTTTTTGGAGCACCCCATTTTTTACCGGCCTTATCCCATGTGCTCATCCAGATATCATAACCACCTTGGCCACCTTCCATATTTGAAACGAAGTACAACGTCTGCTCATCAGGAGAAAGTGCAGGCTGTGCGACAACAGTGCTGTCCTGTGTCGATAATGAAACAAGCTTCGGATCATCCCATGTCTGGCCTTTTCTTTTTGTAAAGTAGATTTCACACATGCCCATCTTTCCTTTCTCAAATTCGCAACGAGTGAAATACATGTCCTGACCTTTGAAGTTCAAAGAAGCAGCGCCATCATTTGTGGTACTGTTAATGGGTTCGAGAAGCGCCTTTGGAGCACTCCACTTTCCTTTCTTGTCCACACTTGCTTCAAACAAGTCCTGAAACTTTTCACCTGTACCGCCATCATCATCCTTTCCCATTGCTTCAGCACGGGTTGAAGTATAAATGATATGCCTGAAATCTTTGTTCGAATAAGCCGCTCCGAAATCTGCATTGCGCGTGTTAAGAGTAGAAAGATTATCAACCCTGTAACGCGTCGGTTTGTCTTTCCACTTCTGCGCCTGCTCGCTTGACTTAACTCCTAAGTCGCCTTTCGGGTCGGTCGGGTTTGCCTTTTGATAATTCTGGTACTGGACTATTGCCTCAGGATATTTTCCGTTAATCTTCAATGCATCGGCCAGGTAAAGAATGGCATCATGGCCTTTATAGCCCAGCTTAATCGCCTTTGCATACCACAGCTCCTGGTTTTTGAAATCAATCACCTTGCGGTAGCAGTCTGCAATGCGGTAAACAATCTCGGCACGCTTCGGCTTATTCTTCTCCTTTGTGTATGCCTTCTTATACAGAGTGATGGCATCGTAATAATCGCCGCTGTCGTAAGCCTTATCTGCATTAAAGCGCGGACCGCGCGGCTGCTGGGCTGAACCAAAAAGAAATGCCAGAACCAGTGCGCCGGTTAGAATTGATTTCAATATTTTCATTGGAAATTTAATACAGAGCAAAGAAAATCAATATTTGCTTCATTACAAACTTGCCTGAAAACAAAAAATCCCGTCCCGAGGACTCGGGACGGGACTGGTTATTGGTTTAGGGCTATTGACTTAGCGAATAGTTACAAGCTCACGGTACTTAGTCATCGGCCACATTTCATCGTCAACAAGCATTTCAAGCTTGTCGGCGTGGTAGCGGATGGTTTCGAAGTACGGACGAACATGGTCGCAGTAGGCAACGGCTTTGTCGCGGACATTCTCCATGCGGTTTGCCTTCTTGCGCTCTTCAATCATCTCGGTCACGTTCTTACGGATGGCAGTGATGTGACTGCTTATCTCCGTAATCATTTCAATCTGCGAAGTGAAAACTTCTTCGCCGAAATGATTGCTTCCGCCTGATATGGCAGCAACATCGCCCGGCAACACACCGCTCTTGCTTCCGATTTCTTTCAGACTGCGAACATTGTTTGCAAGGATAGTCTGGTATTTAATTGCCGGAGGAATGATATGGTTGATGGCAAGGTCGCCGATGATGCGCGCCTCAATCTGTATCTTCTTCACATACGTCTCCAGCATGATTTCATGGCGGGCTTCTGCTTCGCGGTGGCTGAAGATTCCGTTCTCTTCAAACAGCTTCATCGACTTTTTCGAAACATAAGCATCCAGTGCAGGCGGCGTAGTCGTGATATTGCTCAGTCCGCGCTTCGTCGCTTCCTTCACCCACTCGTCGCTGTATCCGTTTCCTTCGAAGCGGATGTTCTTTGAGTCAACGATATACTGACGCAGCACTTTCAGGATGGCTTCGTCTTTCTTCGTGCCTTTCTCGATAAGCTTATCCACTTCAGCCTTGAATTCTTTCAGCTGGTTTGCAACGATTACGTTCAGCACCATCATCGCATTTGACGAATTTGCCGAAGAACCCACTGCACGGAACTCAAACTTATTTCCTGTGAAGGCAAACGGCGAAGTCCGGTTTCTATCTGTATTGTCCAAAAGGATTTCAGGAATCTTGCCGATGTTCAGCTTCAATGCCGTCTTATCTTCAGGAGACATTTTCTTTTTCTCATCTACAGTTGCTTCGATATCATCAAGCATGTTGCTGAGCTGAGAACCTAAGAAGATACTCATGATGGCAGGAGGAGCTTCGTTCGCACCAAGACGGTGGTCGTTGCTTGCCGATGCAATACTTGCTCTCAACAAATCTGCATGCTCATGCACGGCCTTAATCGTATTAACGAAGAACGTGAGGAACATCAGGTTGCTCTTCGGAGTCGTGCCCGGGCTCAACAGGTTCTTACCTGTGTTCGTACCGATGCTCCAGTTGTTGTGCTTGCCGCTTCCGTTAATGCCTGCATACGGTTTCTCATGCAACAGCACTTTGAAGTTGTGACGGCGTGCCACTTTATCCATCAAATCCATCAGCAGCGCATTGTGGTCTACTGCAAGGTTGATTTCTTCAAACACCGGTGCGCACTCAAACTGACTTGGCGCCACTTCATTATGTCTTGTCTTTAACGGAATACCTAATTTGAATGCTTCGATTTCGAAGTCGTGCATGTAAGCCGTTACGCGCTCAGGAATAGAACCGAAGTAATGGTCTTCCAGCTGCTGACCTTTTGCAGGCGCATGACCAAAAACGGTGCGGCCTGTTATCGCCAAATCAGGACGTGAGTTGTACAGCGCCGTGTCGACCAGGAAATATTCCTGCTCGATGCCCAGCGTTGCAAAAACTTTCGTCACATCTTTATCGAAGTATTGACAAACACCGACTGCCGCTTCATTCAATGCATGCAGCGCTTTCAGAAGAGGCGCTTTGTAATCAAGAGTCTCGCCCGTGTATGAAACGAAGATGGTAGGAATGCAAAGGGTCTTGCCCGTTGAGCTCTCCATGATGAATGCAGGCGATGAAGGATCCCATGCCGTGTAGCCGCGCGCTTCAAACGTGTTGCGTATGCCGCCGCTCGGAAAGCTCGATGCATCGGGCTCCTGCTGCGCCAGCGCGCCGCCGCTGAAATGCTCAAGCGCCTTTCCGTCGAAAGTCACTTCGAAGAAAGAGTCGTGTTTCTCAGCCGTGCTGCCTGTGAGCGGCTGAAACCAGTGCGTGTAATGCGTAGCACCTTTGCTGGTCGCCCACTCCTTCATGCCGAGGGCAACGGCAGTAGCCACATTGCGGTCGATGCGCTCGCCCGTGTCGATGGCATTCATCACGGCCTTGTACGCATCCCTTGGCAGGAACTTGTGCATGGCTTCCTGGTTGAATACGTTCATACCAAAATAGTCAGAAACTTTTGCCGATGGGGCAGTCACTTTTACGGGCCCCCTGTTCACGGTGTGCTCTAAAGCACGGAATCTTAGGTTACTCATTCGTTGATTTGCTGATTTATTGATTTGTTAGACGGAATAATTAAATTTTTTGCAAGAGTAGTGAAAAAACAGGGGGTGTGCAAGCAAAAACATATGAATTTTTATGAACACCTGTTAATTTTGAGGGGGTATAAGACAAAATGCATGCCTTTTTTTTGAAAAAGTAAAAAATTTACATTTTTAGGTAATTACCTAAAACAGGCAAAAACAGTAATTTTCAAATTGCCTGCCGTGAAAAGGCCAAAGTCGGACAAGTCGAAAGAGTATGCTGAGATGGCAAAAGAGAAAATAAAAAGAAGAATGTACGAACTGGAAGAACATACCGGGTTCAGTCAAACCGATATCTCCACTGTCTGCGATGTGAGTGTAATTTATATACATGATATCTACCATGGCAATGTAGATGTGCGGGGTTCTACCATTCTGAAAATAGCTAAAGAGGTTTATGGATTAGAGGACTATGAATTTATGCAGGAAGGATACTTCCCGGAGCATATAAAGGTAAAAAAGGGCTATTCCAGGCCAAAAAAGAAGAAAAATGACTCCCCCGCAAGTCCCGGGGGCGACAGCGAACCGTCCGGGGGCGCCCCTGAATGATTGAGTGGCGACAGCAAACGGTTCAGGGGCGACAGCGGAAAATGCAGGGGTGACAGCAAATTATAGAGGGACGACAGCGGACAATGCAGGGGTGACAGCAAATGGTTCAGGGGAGACAGCGGAAGATGCAGGGGCGACAGCGGAACATTCAGGGGAAAGGAAATTTTAAAATTTTACATATCAATTTAACCATTAAACCAAATTAAAATGAGTCAGAACAAAGACTTCGTAGAAAAGGAGGACAAAGAATTCTCCACACAACTTAAAACGTTTTCCGATGGCATGAACAGTGCAACAGCACCCAATGGCGCCACCGTTGGTATGTCGCCGGCTGAAATAGCGGAGGCGAAAAAGGATTCCGACTATTTCAAGTATGCGCTCGACCAACAGGACAAAGCAAAAGGTTTTTCTCAATCATTCACCAAGTATAAAAACGACTTGCGCAAAGGCAGCACCGTGGCCATTGTGGAACCAGTGTTCGACGTGCCCGCCGTGGTGCCACCTGCTGTGACTGCTGGTGTAGAAGACCGCTTTCGCAAGAAAGTGGCCAAGGTGAAAAAATCAGGCAGCTATACCAGGGGCATTGGCGAGGCATGGCATATAGAAGCTCCTGAGTCTACCGTAGAACTTGGCATTCCTGAATTCGAAGTAGTGATTGCGGCAAACCATCCCGTTCTGAAATGGAAGAAGAAAACAGCCGACGCTGCCCGCATAGAAAAAGATAGAAGCGATGGCAAAGGATGGGTGTTCATGGACAACGATTTTAAATCACCATGGGTAGACAAAGACGACCTGCCGCCTGCAGGCCAAAGCGCCGTGTGGAATTACAGAATCATCTACCTCGTCAACGATGAACAGGTAGGCGATTACAGCAAAGTGATAACCGTAACAGTAAGCAGCGATGCAAGCGGTTCGCGGGGAACTGCGAATTAGTTGAAGCAACATTGCAGCATGATAGCCCACGGTTTAAAACCGTGGGCTATTTTATTTTATTACATTTGATGCACTAAAGCTGATGATTTGAAAAGACTTCTACTCTACCTCCTTTTTCTTTCTCCAATTTTTTCTGAAGCGCAGACGAGCGTGTATCATCCGTTTCCGGAAGATAGTGCGAAGTGGTGTGATGCCTGGAGTGATTGCTCTGGGGGTGTATTAAATCAAGCAACTTATCAATTAAGTGGGAAGGTACTTATAAACGGTAATTGGTACTCGCGTATGCTGCATTACGAAAACCATTGCTTTACTCACATGACTATGTGTTTATGCGATTCGATATGGTATACAGACACTACTACATATTATATAAGACAAGATATTTCGCAGAAAAAAGTGTGGTTATTCAATCAGTCTACCAATAGTGACACAATATTTTTAGATTTTGATTTGCATGTTGGTGACACAATTGATGCAAGAAAAGAATATTGGGCAGGAGGATGGGGGCTATGGATGTTTTATACCGTCATCTCCATTGATTCTGCGCTCATAGATGGTCAATATAGAAGACAATTCAAATATGCCGATCCAGCAGCAACGTGGTGTTTGGATTCAATGATTGAAGGAATTGGCCCGATGCATGGTTTATTTTATCTACCAACGACTTGTTTTGAAGCAGGCGGATGGACCAATATTTTTTCTGAAAACAACAGGGTAGTTTATTCCTCTTTTCAAGGTGACACTGCGTGGTGGGAAGCATGGCACTGTCATGATTTTACATTAGACATACCTATGATAAATGAAAATTCATTTTCCATTTCTCCCAACCCCACCCACAGTGTTTTGAATGTAGAATGCGACCTGTCCCGAGGAGTCGGGACCGAACTGAAAATATATGATGTGACGGGCAGGGAAGTTTACTCAACAACTCTAAACTCTAAACACGAAACACTAAACCTCAGCCTCTCGCCTGCTCTTTATCTTTCCAGCACAGTGGGATCCGAAGCTTGGAATTCACGTGACTTGAAGTCGCGGC
>JADMIO011283374.1_pt1 | contig 98121 bp, 92 predicted proteins | sample 8958161 | NCBI WGS metagenome assembly JADMIO01 (sample SAMN16585339, study PRJNA669376) | soil metagenome | isolation source: Crop rotation soil | place: USA: Cullars Rotation, Alabama | collected 2011
GCCGCGACTTCAAGTCACGTGAATTCCAAGCTTCGGATCCCACTGTGCTGGAAAGAAGTCAATATTGACGGTTTTACCCCAATCAACTTAATCCAACCACTTAACTCAATCAACTCACACTCTTGGACATTTCAACTTAAAAATTAACTTTGAAAAAATTTACTATGCAAGCATAATGATTGGACAGGTCATTTTTATCATCATACTGGCGGCGGCAATTTATCTTTTCAGCAAGAACGTGGGTAAGATCAGGCGAAACATACTGCTTGGCCGCGATACCGACCGCTCTGATAATCCTGCCGAAAGATGGAAAACGATGGCCAAAATTGCGCTAGGTCAAACCAAAATGACCAAACGGCCATTCGCTGCAGTGATGCACTTTTTTATCTATGTGGGCTTTATCATTATCAATATCGAGGTACTGGAAATACTGATCGATGGGGTATTTGGGTCGCATCGTATTTTTTCTGCTCCGTTGGGTGGTTTGTACAACTTGCTGATAGGCGGATTTGAATTTCTAGCCATATTAGTGCTGATAGCTTGCTTTACTTTTCTTATCAGAAGGAATATCGGCCATCTGAAACGCTTTAACGGCGTCGAGATGACCTCCTGGCCAAAATCTGATGCCAACTATATCCTGATCATCGAAATACTGTTAATGACCGCCTTCCTGACGATGAATGCAGCTGATCATAAGTTGCAGTTGCTGAATTTTGGTCATTATATGAAAGCGGGTAGTTTTCCGATAAGTGACATAATTGGTCCGATATTGCCTGATAGCGCAAATGGGCTCGAGATGATCGAGCGTGGCTGCTGGTGGTTTCACATCATCGGGATATTGGCATTCCTGAATTATTTACCTTATTCCAAGCACTTTCACATTCTGCTGGCTTTCCCGAATACATATTATTCCAATCTTAACCCAAAAGGAAAGTTCACCAATATGGCGTCGGTTACTAATGAGGTAAAGGCAATGCTTGATCCTTCATTCGTTCCTGAGAATACTGGAGAGATATCCCGTTTCGGAGCAAAAGATGTAACCGACCTGACCTGGAAAAACCTGATGGAAGCATATACCTGTACCGAGTGCGGAAGGTGTACATCGGTTTGCCCGGCAAATCAAACGGGTAAGTTGTTATCTCCCCGTAAGATCATGATGGATACCCGAGACCGGATTACGGAGATAGGCAATAACCTGGATAAAAACGGTAAAGATTACAAGGATGATAAATCGTTGCTGGATAATTATATCACCCGCGAGGAGCTTTGGGCCTGCACCACTTGTAATGCCTGCGTGGAAGCATGCCCGGTAAATATCAATCCGCTGGAAATTATTACCGAAATGCGGCGCTACATTGTGATGGAAGAATCGCAGGCCCCTGCCAGCCTTAATAATATGTTCGGCAACGTAGAAAATAATGGTGCGCCGTGGAAGTATAGCCAGGCGGATAGGTTTAACTGGAAAGACTAATAGTCATTAGTCACTTGTCATTGGTCATTAGTGAAATCTGTGTCCAATGACTAATGACCAATGACCAATGACAATATATGGAAGAAGCAAAAGTATTGACCATGGCCGAAATGATGGCCCAGGGTAAGGAACCTGAAATATTGTTTTGGGTGGGATGTGCCGGCAGTTTTGATGAGCGTGCACAGCGCATTACCCGTGATATCTGCAAGATATTGAGCCACGTTGGGATAAGCTTTGCAGTTTTGGGCACTGAAGAAGCTTGTACCGGCGACCCTGCTAAACGGGCAGGCAACGAGTTCCTGTTCCAGATGCAGGCTATGATGAATATACAGGTGCTGAATGGTTATAATATTAAAAAGATTGTTACCGGTTGCCCACATTGCTTCAATACGATTAAAAACGAATACCCGGGTCTGGGTGGTAACTATGAAGTAATACACCATACACAACTCATTCAGCAATTAATAGACGAAGGCAAGTTGAAATCCGAAGGCGGCGAAAGCTTTAAAGGCAAACGCATCACTTACCATGATCCTTGCTACCTGGGCCGAGGGAATGATGTATATGAAGCTCCACGTAAAGCGCTAGAAGTTTTGGATGCTGACCTGGTGGAAATGAAGCGATGTCGTTCAAACGGTCTGTGTTGCGGAGCGGGAGGGGCACAAATGTTTAAAGAGCCCGAAAAAGGGAATAAAGACATCAATATAGAGCGTATGAGCGACGTACTGGAAAGTAAAGCTACTGTTGTGGCTGCCGCTTGTCCGTTTTGTATGACCATGCTGCGCGATGGCGTAAAACTCTCGGAAAAAGAACAGGAAATAGACGTGCTGGATATCGCCGAGATCACCGCAAGGGCTAATGGTCTATAGTTTTGTGTCTTTCAAAAACTCTAAAGCATCGTTTAAGCTGTCTAACTTTTCCTGCGTCATATCTCTTACCGGGATGGTTAAAATAGTCGCCATAGAATCTATATTGCCTTTCGGATCATCATAGGTTTGAACGATGATATCGTCATTCACTGTCTTAAATTCCAATTGCCCGTTGTTGGTTTCTCCCAGGAAATTTACGCTGTCCAGTTTGGTCAGGTGGAAGGAAAAATATTCCTGCTTACCATGTTGATAAGTTTTTCTGAAATGGATAAAATGCTGTGGTGTGACTTCGATTTCCCACTTTTTCAATTTGGTGTCTGTAGATGAGTCGAAAGTCTGTAAAAGGCATTTGTTACTCCAGTCGAGCCACTCTTTTTCACCCATTTTATAGGTAAAAGCGCAGCAAACTGCCATCGTGCCAAGTATTACCAGAATTTTTGCTTTAGTAAGAATTGATTTTACCATGACAACATTTTGTATTACTAAAGTTAAGAAATTCGATATTTTTGTGAATGCGATTTTCTGAACAGTCAAGAGTGTGGATATACCAATCGGATAGGGAACTATACGAGGATGAGGTAAAACAGTTACATGAAATTTTAAATAAGTTCGCCGCCGAGTGGACCGCCCACAACCATCAATTGAAAGCCAAGGCCGAGATCCGGTATAACCGCTTCCTGATCCTGATCGTTGATGAAAACCAGGCAGGAGCCAGCGGATGTTCTATCGACAAATCGGTCAACTTCATCAAAAGACTGGAGCAGGAATTTGGCATCACTCTTTTAGATCGATTCAACCTGGCTTACCGCGAAGGAGAAAAAGTGCTTTCTGCGCCACGCGATGAGTTTGAAGATTTGCTAAGATCAGGCAAAATCAATTCCAATACCATAGTCTATAACAACCTGGTGCAAAACCTGGAACAACTGCAAACCAGATGGGAGGTGCCGTTTAAAGATAGCTGGCACAACCAGTTATTTGGGAACCTGGTTATTGACTAATTCCAAAGATCAATTTACCTTATCAAACCGGGTGGGCTTCTCATCTGGTGACTCAATAAGGAAATACTGTTTGCCTGTTTCTTCTTTGAAAACGATATCCATTTTTTCGTTTTCATAAAAAAAGAAACCGTCCTTAGTAAAAGGTACCAACTGCAAGGGTATTTCGCCGTCCTTAAGAAACAGGGTGTTCTTTTCTACATACAACATCAGCTTACTATCAGCATTACCAGCGATCTGGTAAGTGCCGGTATATTTGCTTAGCTCGGTTGCTGCTATGTCAATTGGTTTGTGCTGAATACAATAGAAAAATTTGATGGCATTTTGCATTACCTGGGCTAAAGCTGCACCATGAGCGGCATCGGGCGTAATGCCTGTTCGCAAATCGAACTCTTTGAAATTTTGCTTATCAATGTAAGCTTTGAACTCATTAATGTGTTTTACATTCTCGTGCTCATACGAACCTACTCCTAAAAACACTTTGGTATTTAAATCTTTATGAGCTGCGAAATATTTCTGCGCCTCGATCATAAGATCATTTCCCGCATTACCAGGCGCGCCTATGCCGATCATATTAAACATCCCCGGGTGTTCAAACAGGGTGTAGATAGTAAACATTCCACCAAGCGAATAGCCATACAAGGTTTTATTTTCCGTCACCCGGTATTGTTTTTCTATAAAAGGCATTACCTCGGTTTGAATAAATTCCAGGAATTTCGGTCCGCCTTTGCCCGGGTCGAGGTCTCTTGAGCGTTTGTTGGGACGATTGCCATAGCCAATTCCCACAATAAGCGGTTCGGTTTTAATATTATAATCCTGCCTTAGCATATTGAAACAGTTCATGGCTACGGTCATGTTCCAGTCGCCATCGGTCATGTAAAGTACCGGGTATTTGGTTTTCGTGGTATCATACCCTGGCGGGAAATGGATATATATCGTAAAGTCATCGCCAACGGTCTTTGAAGTAAAATCCCATTGAACGATCTCTTTTTCAACGTAATGCCTTGCTGAGTCACTCTTAACCTGACCAAAGGCAACAGCGCAGCTAATAAAAGTGATAAACAGAAAAGGTAAAAGCTTTTTCATGGATTGAAGATTTATACAGCAGACGCACGATTGGTTAAAATAGTCACATGCTAAATTGAATTTTAAAATAGCATTTGGTACTGATATTAAAGAGAATTCCATTAATTTTATTCACATGGGACAATTTGACGACCGAATAGACGCTTATATTGCTAAATCAGGAGATTTTGCCAAACCAATTTTGATTCATATCCGAGAGGTGGTTCATCGTGCATCACCACTGATCAATGAAACTGTTAAATGGGGGATGCCCTTCTTTGACTACAAAGGCCCGATATGCATGATGGCTGCTTTTAAACAGCACTGCGCTTTTGGTTTCTGGAAAGCATCAAGGCTAAATGACCCTGACCATCTGCTGCAGGGAAGCGACGAAGAATCTGCAGCTGGTAGTTTCGGTCGTATTAATAAAATGGAAGACCTGCCTTCTGATGAAGCTTTGATCGGATTTATACACCAGGTGATCGCTCTTAACGAAAGCGGCAAAAAAGAGCCCAAGAAAGTCTCTGCTCCTAAAGCAGAGATACCCATGCCCGATGACTTTGATAAGCTGCTGCGGAATAATTTAACCGCAATGAACAACTACGAAAAGTTCAGTCCATCAGGCAAACGTGAATATTTGGAATGGTTTGTTGAAGCTAAAACAGAAGCTACACGGGAAAAGAGGATGCAGCAGGCTTTGGAATGGATAGGTGAGGGAAAGACGAGACATTGGAAGTACAAGTAATAGTTGAATGGTTGATTGAGTTGGATTGGTTGAATAAGTTGTTTAAGCTAGTTCAGTAAATCCGACACTTTTCTGCCGGTAAAGTTATTTAGCCCTTTCGTGATGATTTGATCTATCAATTGCTGGTCGATCTTATAGATTATAATGTCTGCATTGAATTGTGGCTGAACATTACTTGTATCTGCGATAAATATTCTCTTATGTCGGTATATATTCATTATTCGCTTACAAAAAACTATTAACTCAATAATAGATTCTTGATTAAGCCCTGCTACTTCAAGAAATATAGTACGATTTACTTTTAGCTCGCTAACTAAAACGATAAGAAGTGAGGTGAAGGAAACGCGATCATCAAAGGTGATTTTCTGAGATGCTAAAGACTGAATTTCTTCAAGTGACCGCTTTGCAGATGCGTCCCCTATTTTCTGAATGTATGATAGGGTTTTTATGGATTCTTTAAACTGGCAATTGATAAAGCAAACCTCACCCGTGCCATCAAAAATTAAGGGTGTAATTTGACCAGGCGTTGCCAGTATAAAATAAGATGAATCAAAATCAAAGTCTGCAGCTTTAAAATTGTTGGGATGGGTAGTTAATTTCATGAAAGGTTGTTAGGTGTATCTATGGAAATCAAACGCTAGGAGAGCACTTAAATTATGTCAAACAGAACTGGAGTGCATTATTCGATACTTGATATTCTTTCGTTAAAATCCTAGACTAAAAATCCAACGGTCCCAATCTTCTCATGTTTTTCCGTATCAGGTATTGTTTATGCCTTAAAACATCGCTCGGATTGGTAGGCGACCATTTCAGAGGATCTGGGAAAATAGAAGCAATCGCCGCAGCCTGGTAAGTGTTCAGGTCGCTGGCGGATTTGTGGTAGTAGTTTTGGGCTGCTGCCTCAACGCCATAAATACCGTCGCCCATTTCTATTTCGTTCAGGTATACTTCCATAATGCGCTTCTTGCTCCAGAATAGTTCTATCAGGATAGTGAAATACGCTTCAAAACCTTTGCGTATATAGGAGCGCCCAGGCCACAGGAACACGTTTTTAGCTGTTTGCTGTGATATGGTGCTGCCGCCTTGCAGCTTGTGGTTGTGTGCATTTTTCTCGATGGCCCTTTCCATTGCTTTAAAGTCGAAGCCGAAATGGTCAAGGAACTTTTGATCTTCTGCGGCAACGGCGGCGCGCTTCATCGGGTCGGATATATCATCAAAGTCGATCCATTTTTTATCGATCTTCCAGTCTTTCCCGTCACTTTTACGCTCAAACCCGCGACTGACCATCAGCCATGTCACTGGTGGATTAACAAAACGGTACAGCAACACCCACAATATACTGATCGCAAAGAAAAGGATCAGCGCCAGTTTAAGTATGCGCAGGATAAGCTTCAGGATGCCGCCGCGAAACATGCTCTTAGATCCTTTTGAACCCGAGGCTGCCTTGCTGCTTTGAACATTTTTCATCGCCTAAAAATAAAAAATGCTACGCCTTAGTTAGCATAGCATTAAAAAAGAATTTTCGATAGTTTCTATTTGTCTTAGTGCAGGGCAAAATTGAAAACAGCTTTTACACCCACCTGGCTATAACCTCCTCCCGGTTCTGGGCGATTCTCATAGAAAAGGCTCAGGTCAGTTGAGCTTCGTCCTCTGGGACCCAACGGAAAGGAATACCCCGCGCCGGCCGAATAGATGAACGCGGTTGGTTTGTAGGTATAATCAGAGCTGTAATTATTCACATTGAATGATGCGCCCGCAAGTCCCTCAATAAAAACCCTCCTCGCGAGAAAAATCTTCAGACCTGCTTCAACCGGTACAAAAGACGCGATATCTCCTTCATAATAAACACCATAATCGGCTCCGTAATAGTCGTCATAGCCAACATCATATCCGCCGCCAGATACATAAAAGGTATACCCGGTTGAAAACAGCACGCTTACCGGCGAGTGTTTGATCGGAACTTCGAGCGAAACTGAGATCCCACCTGCTTCAGGGAAATAATCTGAGACTACCCCTGTAGAAAACCCTGAACTGATGCCAACACCTAGTTTCACCGACCGGTTGTTATTGTACAATGGGTTGTATTGTGCACTTGCCTGGTAAGTAATACCTAGTAATATCGCGATGAAAAAGAAAGCTTTTTTTATATTCATGTCAATATGGAATGTAGATTTAAAATTACGAACAATACACTTAGAATAACGATTTTGTTAACCACATGATTTGTATGCGGTCAAATTGTTACATAGCAATAACAAATAGCAGAGGTTATGGTCAACAAAAAAGGTGCTTAGTTTGCACTAAACACCTTTTGCTTTTTGAAGTCTCCCCTTTGAGGAGATTTAGAGGGGCTTACTCCGCTACTACTTCAAACGGAACTTTAACTTTCACTTCTTTGTGCAGGTTCAGGTTTGCAGTGTATTCACCAACAAACTTAGGCTCTGCATCAAAAGTGATACGGCGACGGTCAACTTCAAAGCCTTCTTTTTTCAAAGCGTCAGCAATTTGAATAGTGTTGATCGCACCAAATATTTTACCGCTTTCGCCTGCTTTTGCACCGATGGTCAGTTTTACACCTTCCAATTTAGCTGCAACAGCGTCAGCATCTTTACGGATCTTTTCTTGTTTGAATTGCGCCTGTTTCAGGTTTTCAGCTAAAACTTTGCGGGCAGATTCAGTAGCCAAAGTAGCAAATCCCTGCGGGATAAGATAGTTACGGCCATAACCTGGTTTTACCTTTACGATATCGTCTTTCTCACCGAGGTTTTTTACGTCTTGTTTTAAAATAACTTCCATTGTTTAAACCTCCTGATTATTTTAAAGAATCTGTTACATAAGGTAATAAACCGATGTGACGTGCGCGTTTAACCGCCTGGGCCACTTTACGCTGAAACTTTAATGAAGTACCGGTAAGGCGACGTGGTAATACTTTACCCTGGTCGTTAACGAACTTTAATAAGAAGTTTGCGTCTTTGTAATCGATGTATTTGATACCGTTTTTCTTAAAGCGGCAGTATTTTTTACGTGTGTCGTCCACCTTGGGAGCAGTAACGTATTGGATTTGTTCGTTAGCCATTATTTTGCTGCCTCCTCTGCTTTAACGGTTTTCTTTTGATTGAAAGCGCCACTGCGTTTTTTCTCATTGTAAGCAATAGCGTGTTTGTCAAGCGCAATAGTAAGGAAACGCAATACGCGTTCGTCACGTCTGAACTCGATCTCCAATTTGTTAATTAAATCACCCGGAGCCCTGTATTCAGTTAAGTGATAGTACCCTGAATTTTTCTTCTGAATAGGGTACGCTAGTTTCTTCAAACCCCAATTATCCTCCTGGACAATTTCGGCTCCGCCGTCAATTAAGATCTTGCTGTATTTGGCAATAGCCTCTTTAGCAGTTTCTTCTGACAGCAACGGGGTAAGAATGATTACGGTTTCGTACTGTTGCATTATCTTGCTTTGTTTTAATGTTTTACCCGTGTAGAACGGGGCTGCAAATGTAGGCATAGTTTTCTTTTTTTCAAAGAATTTTGATGCGATATTTTGCGTATAGTGTCCCCTTTGTGTCATTGCGAGGCGCAAGGCGGGTAGTGTGAGCCGCGCAACGAAGCAATCGCATGCTGTACAGAGCGAATTATCAGGTTGCATATTGTCTGAACCATGATTAAACAGATTTTTCACAATTTAATTTGTTTTTATAAGGTGTTCAAGAGGGCTACGCCGTTAAAGGATTACCATGATTGTTACCATTAAAAGAGGTGTCACACTGAGCCCAGTCGAAGTGCGGTGCGGGGGGCTATACTGCATATGTTGTGAATCATGATTAAGTGGGTTAACAGATTGCTGCTAACTGCCGACTCAAAACTGCTAACTGAAATATGGGCACCCGGGCGGTCCGCTGGCTAGCGGATCATACTGCGCAGGCATTAGTCACGGGCCGGTATACGCTGCAATCCCTGACGCGGGGAGGTCGGGAATAAATTAATTTCCGTATATTAACGTTGAAATTTTTATCAAAAATCCATCTATGTTTTTTGATAAAACTTATATAACATTGTATATCAAATAAACGCAAACGCTAATATTTAAAAATATACGATCATGCTAATCACTGATCTTGAAATGGATGAGGAATTAACGGTTAACTCCTCATGGGGACCTGAAGACGATAGCTGGGAAGACGAAGATGATGAAGACTTTGAGGATGAGGATTTTGACGACAGACTCCAGGATATGGATGACCTGCATGAGATCCAGGTAGATGACGACCTCGGCGAGCCTGATCCTGAAGACGACGATCATTTACCCGACGAGTATGAAGATGAGGATGATGAATAATCATCCCCTCCAAAGGAGTCCTACGGACGTAATATTCTCAACATTCCTATCACCGGGTCTTTAACTTAAGGCATATTCTTGCTACCTTAGTGGCTGTGGAGAATTTTATTGTATCGGCACGTAAGTACCGTCCGGCTACCTTTGAAAGTGTTGTAGGTCAGCAGCATATAACCAATACGTTAAAAAACGCGATCAGGAATAATCAGCTTGCACAGGCATTTTTATTCTGTGGTCCGCGTGGTGTGGGTAAAACAACCTGCGCCCGTATCCTTGCCAAAACCATCAACTGCGAGAATCTTCAGCCAAATGGCGAGGCCTGCGGGGTGTGTGCGTCGTGCACATCCTTCCAAAACGGTAATTCATTTAATATTCACGAACTGGATGCCGCCTCCAATAACTCCGTCGACGATATCCGCAGCCTGATAGACCAGGTGCGCATACCGCCGCAAGCCGGCAGATATAAGATATACATCATCGATGAGGTGCACATGCTATCGCAGGCTGCATTCAATGCTTTTTTGAAGACATTGGAAGAGCCACCCCACTATGCCATATTTATATTGGCTACTACCGAGAAGCATAAAATATTGCCAACCATACTATCACGCTGCCAGATATTCGATTTTAATCGCATCCGGGTAGAGGATATGGCCAATCACCTGGCATCCATAGCTAACAAAGAGAATATTAAATACGAAGCAGATGGCTTGCATATCATCGCTCAAAAGGCTGACGGAGGTTTGCGCGATGCCTTGTCGATGTTCGATCAGATCGTTAGTTTTTCAGATGGTAATGTTACCTATCGTACCGTAATCGATAACCTGAATATTCTTGATTACGATTATTACTTTAATATCATCGATGGCCTGCTAAAAGAAGATACCGCCGCGACATTATTGTTGTTCGACGAGATATTGGGCAAAGGTTTTGATGGCGCTCATTTTATATCGGGCCTGTCAGAGCATTTCCGTAATTTGCTGGTAAGTAAAGATGCAACCACATTAAAACTGCTTGAAGTAAGCGAAGGCATCAAGGCAAAATACTTGCATCAATCGCAGGCATCATCCGTATCGTTCCTGTTGTCGGCAATGAATATTGCTAACCAATGCGATTTAAGCTATAAACTGAGCAAGAACCAACGATTACAAGTTGAACTTGCTTTGCTCAAGATGTGTCATTTGCCCTCGGCATTTAATATGCTCACCGCACCTGCCGGAGAAATGACTGCTACAGACGGGCAGTTAAAAAAAAAACCTGATACCTCAGCAGTAAGTCAACCTGCAGCGCCGAAAGCTGAGAATACCGCGCCTGTAAGTGCTCAACCTATTGCTGAGAATAAGCTACAACCAGTTGCCCCGGTTAAAGAGCCGGAAAAAAATGGGAGTGAGCCTGTAGCTGCTGAAAAGCCTAAAGTGTTCATTCCGAATCAAAATTCTGCCTCGATATCTATTAAGATTCCCTCATTAAAAGATCTGGGTAAATCAACGGCTGCTGAAATGGCTGATGAGGACGATCCATATATAAAAGGTGATGCGACAGAAGATTTTACTATGGATGCCTTCCTGAAGCATTGGAGTGATTACGCTGCTAAACTTAAAGCCGATGGAAACATGACGCTGGTGACAATCTTCACGTCCAATGCACCAACGATGCTAAAGCCTTACGAGTTTGAGGTGATCTTAGCCAACAAGACACAGGAAAACCAATTCAGGGATGATAAGCACAACCTGTTGAACTTTCTACGCGTAGGTTTGAGGAACTTCAATATAGAGGTAACTACTCGTATCGACGAGATCAAAGCAGCTAAAAGGCCATATACAAATACAGAAAAGTATCAGCATATGGCCAATAAGAATCCGCAGTTGGCAGAGTTAAGGCGCCGTTTTAACCTTGATTTAGATTGATGACAGAGGTCGGATATCTGACGTCGGATGTAAGAAGTGAGATGTTGAAAATTTACGCTTTGAATTTAGGAAATGTATAAGCATCTTCTTGTTATTTGTATATGATCAAAACCTTTTTCGACCTAGACGTTTATCGTATTGGAAATGAATATGCAATGAAAATATTCTTTTTAACGCGGTCATTCCCAAAATCAGAAACCTATTCGTTAACAAGTCAAATAGTTGATTCGTCAAGATCAATTTGTGCAAATATAGCCGAAGGCTGGGGCAGGCGCACTTATGAAGGAGAGTTTAAAAGGTTCCTCGTTTATTCAATGGGCTCACTACAAGAAACGAAATCGTGGCTGCAATTTGCTTTACAATGCAAGTATATCGATATCGAAGAGCATAATAAACTTATGGAAGAATCCGAGTTAATCGGTTCAAAGCTCTTTAAACTTCATCAAAATTGGAAATCATAAGTCTGGACTCCGATTTCTGACCTCCGACCTCTGACTTCCGTCATCGCCTCCGATCATTCTTCGGATAACCCTCTTCGTCAAGATCAGTGCGATCATCTTCAGGAGTGCGCGAAAGAACATCATCTATTGGATCTACATCAACGATCTTGCCGTTATTATCTATATGCATACCTAGCTGATCAACATCATCTTCTAGCGATTCATTAGGAATATATTCATCTGCTGTATCATAAGGGTTGGCTTCGTCATAGGTTGAATCCATATCCTTGCCATTTTTGGCCGAAGTATGATAGGGATCAGGGTGGTCATAATCCGGGTCATCGCTTTCAACATCATATTCAAAGCTATCCTCGTCTGCGTTGAAGTTCAGGTTTTCAACGTCCGATTCTTCGCCTAATTGGTCTTTCAGTGTCCTGTCTCTATCATCCTGATCGTCAAATTCAGGAAAAAATGCTCTCTTTGCCATAACTTACCCTTTCTTTATTTAACAATAAAGTTCGGCTAAGGATTTGATAAAATGATAAAAATATTCGATTAAAAACTAATCTGCTTGCGGTAAGAAGTTACTTCGCCAAGTGAGAATTTTACGCCGATAGTGAATTGGGTGTAAGCGTCGTTTAGGTGACCGGCTTTAAAGCCATCCAGTTCATCGCCGAATACCTTATTATATTGGTAGCCTATGTCCAATTTGATGTCCGGACGCTGGGACCTATTAAAAAATTTGAATTCGTAGCCAATGCGAAATGGGATAAACACTTGGCTCGTCTTATCAACCCCAGGTGTATAATAACCCGGAAACTGGACCGAATACCTGTTTATACTGGATATGTTATCGTAAATTATACCAACTCCCGCACCGACATATAGGTTCTTAAATGCGTTTGCCAAACCATCTCTCGAATAATCAAGTATTTCACCGCCTTGCAGCTGCAGCCTCAACGCATAATATTGATAATCAGCAGCGAATTGTCTTCCAAGCGGATCGTTGACCGCGTCACCGCCAGCGAGTTTGCCAAATTGTGCCTCGAAAATATAGTTGATAAAGGGGCCCTGGTTGTAATTGAAATTGAAACTTACGGCTTTGGTGCTTTTGGGAGTTACCACATCGCCAAAAAATTGATTGAAGCCAACCGAAAATCCAGCGTCATATCTTCCATAGTCATAACCGAGTTGGGCTTTTGAAATAAGGGAGGTTAAACATGTAAGGAGAGTTAGGAGAGCAGTTCTTACAATAAGTTTCGTCATAATCAGAGGGTAGCCCTATCTATGGCAAGCGTATATTTTTCTAAATATGTCACAATTTTATAAAAATAACTTGAATGTTTCACTAATTAACGCTGAAAATGAAATATTTGTTCACCAGACTTAATAATAATTTCAACAAAGTATTTAACAATTAGGAATACCATTTTTTTATATTTGAGCCCTTTAAAAACAGAAAACAAAACCAGGTTATGTCAAAAATTAAAGTAGCAAATCCCGTTGTAGAGCTTGACGGTGATGAAATGACCCGTATTATATGGAAATTTATCAAGGATAAACTTATCACTCCTTACCTTGATCTGGATATAAAATACTACGATTTGGGTATCGAGTACCGCGATCAGACAGATGACCAGGTAACTATCGACGCAGCGAATGCAATTAAACAATATGGTGTAGGTATCAAATGTGCTACCATCACTCCGGACGAAGCCCGTGTTGAAGAGTTCGGCCTGAAACATATGTGGAAATCGCCAAACGGAACTATCCGTAATATATTAGATGGTACTGTGTTCCGCGAACCGATCGTTATGTCTAATGTTCCGCGTTTAGTTCCAAACTGGACAGCGCCTATCTGTATCGGCCGTCACGCATTTGGCGACCAATACCGCGCTACCGACTTTTTGACTAAAGGTAAAGGTAAACTGACCGTTACTTTTACACCAGAAGATGGCGGCGAAGTTCAATCTTATGAAGTATTCAACTTTAAAGGTGACGGCGTGGCATTGACCATGTACAACACAGATGAGTCTATCAAAGGATTTGCCCGCGCTTGCTTTAACCAGGCTTTATTGAAAAAATGGCCTCTATATCTATCTACCAAGAATACCATCTTAAAAAAATACGATGGTCGCTTTAAAGATATCTTCCAGGAAATTTATGAGAATGAATTTAAACTGGAGTTTGAAGCAAACCAGCTGACTTACGAACACCGCCTGATCGACGACATGGTTGCATCTGCACTGAAATGGCATGGCAACTTCGTATGGGCTTGTAAAAACTATGACGGCGACGTACAGTCAGACACCGTAGCACAAGGTTTCGGTTCATTAGGTTTGATGACCTCTACATTAGTTACTCCTGATGGCAAAACCATGGAAGCAGAAGCTGCTCATGGTACTGTGACCCGTCACTACCGCGATCACCAGGCTGGTAAACCAACTTCAACAAACCCAATCGCATCCATCTTCGCATGGACAAGAGGGTTGGAATTCCGCGGTTTATTGGATGACAACAAAGAATTGATCAAATTCTGCAAAACTTTGGAAGAAGTTTGTATCGAAACCGTTGAAAGCGGCAAAATGACCAAGGACCTTGCGATCACCATCAAACCAAAAGTGGAACATGGTAAAGATTACCTTTATACCGAAGAGTTTCTTGAGGCAATTGACGAGAACCTGAAAAAAAGGTTAGGTAAATAATTAGATAATATGTAGAGACGCGATGCATCGAGTCTCTAACAAGGTATAAAAGTCTGCATAGTTTTTATGCGGGCTTTTTTATTTTACAAACGCTAATCGTTTTTCGCTGTTTACACTATAACTTATACATTTGCGGCAAATCATTTATCTATGTCAACGCTATATCCTTTAAAATTCAAAACCATATATAAAGACAAGATATGGGGTGGTCAGAAGATCAAAACCTATCTGCATAAAGATTTCGGTAACCTGCCAAATTGTGGCGAGACCTGGGAAATATCAGGTGTTAAGTCGGATGTTTCAGTTGTTGCCAATGGCGGATTGGAAGGACAATCGCTAGCCGATCTGCTTGAAAAATATAAGGATCAATTGGTAGGCAAAAAAGTTTATGACCATTTTGGTAATATCTTCCCCTTGCTCGTAAAGTTTATCGACGCCAATGATGACCTGTCTATACAAGTTCACCCGAATGACGAACTGGCTAAAAAGCGTCATAACTCTTTCGGTAAGACAGAAATGTGGTATGTGATTGAAGCTGATCCGGGTTCGACTTTAATATCAGGATTTAATCAGCAGGTTAACGAACAGGTCTATGTTGACAAGCTGAACAGCGGTCATATCATGGATATCCTGAACCGTGAAGACGTTACTGCAGGCGATGTTTTCTTTTTACCTGCCGGTAGGGTACACACTATCGGAAAAGGATTGCTGATCGCAGAAATACAGCAGACATCAGATATCACTTACCGTATTTACGATTTCGATCGTGTAGACGACAAAGGTCATAAACGTGAATTACATACCGAAGAAGCATTGGCGGCTATCGATTATAACTTCTACCCGGATTATAAAACCAAATATCAGCCCGAAAAGAACGAAACGGTAAAACTGGTAAAATGCCCTTACTTTACCACTAACGTCGTGGATTTCACAGAAAACATTTCAAAAGATTATTCAAACCTCGACTCATTCGTTATCCATGTTTGTGTTGAAGGTGAATATACTATCGAGGCCAACGGTCAGCAATATTCTGTGAAAATGGGAGAGTGCATCCTGCTTCCAAAAACAATTGATTCAGTCGAACTGAAAACAACAAAAGGCTTTAAGATACTGGAAAGTTATATTGAGTAGGTTGGTGATCAGTGACCGGTTAATCAGTGATCAGGAATTAACCGATAAAAAATCCTGATTAGCCGGTCACTGGTTAACTGATAACTCTAAACTAACTTGATAGTAAACCTCGTTCCATCGTTCACTTTACTTTCAACGCTGATTGAACCGCCAAGGGCTTCTATCTGGTTGCGGGTGATGAACAGGCCGATACCCTTAGCTTCAGGGTGGTTATGGAAGGTTTTGTACATGCCGAATACGCTGTCGCCATAACGTTCCATGTCGATGCCCAGGCCGTTGTCCTCAAAATACAGGTAAACATGATTTCCGTCTTTTTCAGTACTGCATTTAATAACCGGTGTACGTGCAGGGTCACGATATTTTAGGGCGTTGGTTAGCAGGTTCTGTAAAATACTTTCCAGGTAAGCCGGTATGTAATTTACTTCAGGAGCTTTGCTGAAATCATATTCAATTTTGGCATGTGTCGACTCAATATTGCTTTCAAGCGCCGACATTACGGTCTTGAAAGTGGTTTCAAAATCCAGGCGCTTGCGCTCTTTACCTATTTCGGTTTGTATTTTAACAATTTCGCTCAGGTGATCGATAGTAGTTTTTAAACTTTCGCTGATCGATTTAATGTGAGCGAATATCTCTTTTTTATCGTCGGCTACATCAGTTTGGTCGTGAAGGTTCACCATAAACTGCAGGTTGCCGGTATGCGAACGTAAGTTATGCGATACGATGTAAGCAAAGTTTTGAAGACGTTTGTTCTGGTCGTTCAACAGGTTAACCGCATTCTGAACATCCATCTCCTTCTTCTTGATGTAATCGATGTTCTGGAATATACAACGCGCCGTTACACACTGGCCGTATTCGTCAATAACTGCAATGCCTCGCGCGCGTAACCAAATTTGGTTATTGCGAGCGGTGCGGAATAACAGCTCAAGATCAAAAGGTTGAGAATACTGGATGATATTATCAATCGAAGCGCTTATGGCGTCGCGATATTGTGGTTCGAAGAAACTAATGGTCTCTTCGATTGTCAGCTTAACTTTATCCTGAAGTTCAAATATATCGTAGGCCTCGCGCGACAGGGTGATCGTTCTGCTTTTAACGTCGATCTCCCAGCCGCCAACTTTGGCTACTTTGATGGTTTCTTTGAATAAGAAGTCGTTACGGCCAGCCTGGAGTTCTAATAACTTAAAGTCGTGAACATCTACTATGGAGCCGGTGATCTTTGGCTCGGCCTTGTCGCCCCATTTTTTTACAGTGCTCTCAAACCAGCGATAGCCTTTTCTTTTGGTTAAAAGGCGTATCAAAACGGTTTCGGCGGGGTCGCTAAGATGTCTGTTTAATGATCTCTGGAATACGGGTTTATCTTCGTAGTAAAGAAGATTTTCAAAGAAGAAGTCGTACGTGTTAGGAATATCACCCGGATCATATCCTAAAATAGAATAGAAACCGGAAGACCATTTCACGTCTTTCGTGATGATGTTATACTCCCAGATACCTGTGTTTATTGCGTTAATAAGGTCGGTAACGTGGAAATCGCCATCATAAGAAAACTTGTCTCCTTCTGTAACGCTCATATTTTCAGATAGTTCACAATAATTTTATGATGGTTAAAGTATACTTTAGTCATTAGTTTAAATTAATGAGATGGCGGGTTTTGCCATCACATCAATATATGATAACAAATTAAATACCAATCATTTGAAGTAAAAAAAGAGGATTAAATGTATCTCTTATTTACTTCATTTACAATCGGTTATTTTACGTTAAAAACGGGCATAAAGTTCCGTTACCAAATATAATTTTGCATTTTTCCCCGTGTTGAGCAACCTGAAACGGGCAATAAATTGCCCATATAATACTGATGTTCAAATCAGTAACTGAGCTCAATAAAAAGTGGATTTTTATGAAAAAAATGGCCCGAATAGAACCACTTAGTCGGTGAAGCTTTTCTTTTGCAGCTTCTTGTGAGTTTCGACCGTTTGCATCAACGCAGCAGAACCATACCATGGATGCAGTTCCATTATCAACGAGCCTGCCTGTATTGCCGGATCGGTTTCGGTTAGTTTTTTAGCTTCTTCAATAGTCCTTACGTCGAAAATAAAAATGCCTTTGATAGGCTGATCATCCATAAAAGGACCTGCCAGTATGAGTTTACCTTCATCGGCAAGACGGCCAATATTTTTCAGATGGGCCATTTGGAGTTTCATGCGTGCGGCAGAGTCTGTCAATCGGTGTGGACCTTCTTTTAGAAAAGCCATCACATATTGTTTCATGCCATAGTCGTCAGCGCCAAGTTTTTGAGCCAAAGAGGCGTCATACTGAGGGTTTTTTGATTGCGCGAAGCAATTAATGCTTCCAATTAATAAAAGCGCGATAAGCAGGTTACGTATCATGATTAAATTGATTAGTAGGATAAATGTACTAATCCCCAAACTTCTTTTCAAATTCTGCCAAGGCATCTTTAGCAATCCATTTGGCGGCTTTACTTTCCTGTTGAGCTATTCGTAAGGCACACTCCTTTGCGATTTTACCAAGATCTCTATTTCTCTTGCCGATTTGCCGTAATGCCCAGTTAACTGCTTTTTTTACAAAGTTTCGATCGTCCCAAGCTTCCCGTTCAATTATAGGAAAGAATTGCATAAAAGCCTCATCGCTTGCTTTTTTATTATGCACAGCAAACTCAGCCATCAGCACAAAACCTGCGCGCTTGATGTATTCTTTTTCTGAGCGACTGTATTGCAAGGCTTTTTCGATAGCGAAAGGCGTACGGTCAAATAAATTGCCACAAACCTGGTCGCATACGTCCCATGAGTAAAAATCGGCTGCCCAGCTATCCATTTGTTCAGGTGTTACCTGTTTAGGATCATCTACCAGCGAGGCCAGCACCCTGCATTCGTGTATGCCAGTTGCCCAAAGCTCAAGTGCTAATTGATGATCTTTCTTAATGCTTTTGGCTACTTTTCTGAGATTGGGCAATGATACACCCAATGCCTTTGAGTTATCCACGCTGAAGCGCTTCATGCCCTCCAGATATTTTGGATCGGAGATTTGCTTTAAAGTCGATATAATTTCGGTCACATTCACAAAAGAAAATTAAATAAAAAAGCCGGGCTTTACCCGGCCAAACTAAACTAAAACTAAAATTCATTCCGACTTCGAACTTCCGAATTTCGAAATCAAAGGTTTCCTCTCAATTCCTGCTCATGTTCTATGGCTTCAAATAAGGCTTTAAAATTACCTGCACCAAATGATTTGGCTCCTTTTCGTTGTATAATTTCGAAGAACACCGTAGGTCTGTCCTCTAATGGTTTGGTGAAAATCTGCAGCAGATAGCCCTGGTCATCGCGGTCTACCAGTATGCCTAATTCTTTAAGCGGTTCCAAATCTTCATCGATATGACCTACGCGGCTCAAAAGATCATCGTAATAAGTGGTTGGCACATGCAAAAACTCAACACCACGTTTCTTCAATTCGCTTACAGTTTCAACAATATGATCTGTAGCTAAAGCCAGGTGCTGTACACCTTCACCTTCATAAAACTCCAGGTATTCTTCTATCTGCGATTTCTTTTTACCCTCAGCCGGTTCATTGATCGGGAATTTTACATAACCGTTGCCATTGCTCATCACCTTACTCATCAGGGCCGAATATTCAGTCGAGATCATTTTATCATCAAAGGTCAGGATGTTTTTAAAGCCCATTACTTCTTCATAAAAGTTCACCCAATCATTCATTTTATGCCAACCTACATTGCCAACACAATGGTCAACATACATTAATCCGGCGGGCTCAGGATTATAATCGGTATGCCATTCCTGGTAGCCCGGCAGAAAGATGCCGTTATAGTTCTTGCGTTCCACAAACAAGTGCACAGTTTCGCCATAAAGCCTGATACCGCTAGTGCGGACTTCGCCATGCTCATCCTTCAAAGTTTGTGGTTGCTGGTATGCCTGTGCGCCACGTTTAGTTGTTTGTTCAAATGCATCGTAAGCGTCATCGACCCAAAGTGCCAGCACTTTAACTCCGTCACCATGTTTTTTCAGGTGATCGGCTATTGGGTGATCAGAGTGCAGGGGAGTAGTTAATACCAGGCGTATTTTGTCCTGCTTTAGCACATATGATGCCCTGTCGCGGACACCAGTTTCTGGTCCCGCATAGGCCAGGCTTTGAAAGCCAAAAGCTGTTTTATAAAAGTGTGCCGCCTGCTTAGCGTTGCCTACATAAAATTCAACATAATCCGTACCGTTCAACGGTAGGAAATCTGTTGATTGTTGTTTCTTATCTATGGTTAGTGTTTCCATTTTGGTTGTAAGGGTTATATTGGTTGTAGAGGTTGTAAATGTTATAAAGGTTGTAATGGTTGTAGGGGTTAACATTTTCAACCATTACAACTACTCCAACTTTTTCAACTCCCCTCCGCCCAACTTTTGTAATAATTTTGATCTTCTATCTTAATTGCATCCTCTGTCAGCATTAGCGGCCTGAACGGGTCGATCATCACTGCCAGCTCATCGGTTGATTCTTTACCTATTGATCGTTCTACTGCTCCGGGGGCTGGTCCGTGCGGTATGCCTCCGGGGTGCAGGGTAATCTGTCCCTTCACCACACTTTTGCGGCTCATAAAGTCGCCGTCAACATAGTATAAAAGCTCATCGCTATCCACATTGCTATGATTGTACGGCGCAGGAATGGACAATGGGTGATAATCGAACTTTCGCGGTACAAATGAGCAGATCACAAAGTTATGACCCTCGAAAGTTTGATGTACCGGTGGCGGTTGATGCAGTCTGCCTGTTATTGGTTCAAAATTGTGGATCGAAAATCCGTATGGGTAATGGTAGCCATCCCAGCCAATAAAATCGAATGGATGTGTGCCGTATATATATGGATAAATAAGCCCCTGCTTTTTGATCAGGATCTTAAAATCGCCTTTCTCGTCATGGGTTTCAATGTCGGAAGGTAATTTCAGGTCACGCTCACAGTAAGGCGCATGTTCCATCAGCTGTCCGTATTGATTCAGATAACGTTTTGGTGAACGTATCGGACTAAAACTTTCTACAATAAACAGGCGGTTATCCTCGCTATCAAATTCCATCTGGTAAATAGTGCCGCGCGGAACGATCAGATAATCACCGTACTCAAACCGGATATTTCCGTAGCCGGTTTTTAGTGTTCCCGAACCTACGTGAACAAAAATCACTTCGTCAGCCTGGCTATTCTTATAAAAATAGTCAGTCATGGATTTGCGTGGAGCTGCCAGAGAAATATGCAGATCGCTATTCACCAAAACCGGTTTTCGGCTTTTTAAATAATCATCCTCCGGTTCAATTTTAAATCCGATGAGGCTGGTGTGTTTCAGGTGTTTTTCCCGGGCTATCTTCGGCTCAACCGAGTAAGGCTCACCCAAAGTCTTTACGATAGTTGGCGGATAAACGTGGTATACCAGCGAGTAAAGACTCGAAAAGCCCTCGGTAGATACCAGTTCTTCAGCATATAAAGTACCATCGGGCTTACGGAATTGCGTGTGCCGCTTTGGCGGGATCTTCCCCAATTTATGATATACAGGCATGGTTTATTTTCTTTGGTTGTAATGTTGTAAAGTTGAAATGTTGTAAGGTTAAATAGGTATTAACTTACAGCATATCAGCTAGGTATAATTAAAACGAATAGTCGGGGCTAATAGTTTAAATTTGTAAGGCTAACTTTTCAACTTTCCAACCTTACAACTTTCCAACAAAAGATTAGTACTGCGCCAGCACGATCTTAGCAAGCACGGCATCCCTGAAAGAGGAAGCATCACTCATAGATGTGAGCCCGAGGGAAAACAAGAAATGTTTTTGTATGCGCAGCATTGTAGTACAAAGTTAGGTAGATAAATTTAATATGCAAGCATAGTGTTGGTGAGTGGTGAATAGTGAGTAGTCAGTAAATATTCACCATTCACTATTGACCATTCACCATTCACCCAAAATAACTAGCTTTGACATACCAATTAATCTATCTATGAAACTAGTATCCTATAAAACCGAAGACCGCGAGCACCTGGGCATCTTTGTTAACGGCCATATTTATAACCTTAACTCCTGCCATAAACTGCTGCCGGATAATATGAATGACTTTCTGTGGGGTGGCGATGAGTTGATGGATCGGGCTAAAAAGGTGAATGATGATATCGCCTCCGGTAAGCTGGAAGCTAAAGAAGAATTGTTTTTTGAACTACAGGCGCCTGTTCCTCATCCTACCTCATGTAGGGACGGATATGCATTTCGTCAGCACGTGGAAGCTGCGCGACGCAACCGTAAGGCAGCTATGATACCTGAGTTTGATCAATATCCGATCTTTTACTTTACCAACCACAACGCGATACAGGGGATAGGGGAGATAGAATGTATGCCAGATCATTTCAACAAGCTTGATTTTGAGCTGGAAGTAGCGGTTGCATTGAATAAGAAAGGTAGAAATATTAAAGCTTCTGAAGCCGACAACTATATCGCGGGTTATATGATCATGAATGATATGAGTGCTCGTACTTTGCAAATGGAGGAGATGCTACTGAACCTTGGTCCGGCAAAAGGTAAAGATTTTTCGACAGTTATCGGTCCGTGGCTGGTTACGCCTGATGAGTTGGAGCAATATAAAGTACCCGCAAAACCTGGTCACACAGGCAATAATTATAAGCTGACGATGAAATGTCATGTGAACGGCAAACAAGTATCCTACGGTAATATGGCCGATATGGACTGGACGTTTGCAGAGATCATTGAACGTTGTGCTTACGGCTGTGATATATTGCCCGGTGATGTGATCGGTTCAGGAACTGTTGGCACAGGTTGTTTCCTTGAACTAAATGGCACAGGGTTGCTAAACGACCCGAATTATCAAACCCAATGGCTGCAACCCGGCGATCTGGTAGAAATGGAAGTAACCGGGTTGGGTATCCTTAGCAATGTGATCAAAAAAGCGGATAGCGATTTCTCGATACTGGAATTGAAGAAGTAATAGTTCTTGACTATTGCTTTATATAATATGCAGCCTCGGTATCCCGTATAACATTTCCCGAACTGTCCGTCGTTGAATCATCGTAAAATAACTCCAACCTGCCATCTGCTAGTATTTTAACTGTTGCCTGGCTGGTACTAGCGGGAACAGTTATAGGACCTCCGGGCGAGTTTTCTGTATATGCAGGAAAGTTTAAAACTATTTTATTGCCTGAAAGTGTGTATGTAATGTTTGATATTCCGTCGTCATAAGACGCAACGGCCGTGCCATCGGCATTAAACTGTATATAATAATTAGGGTCAATCGTTGTGTTTGATAGCTGATTTACCACATGGCTCAAGGTGCCATTTTTATATTCCAAAATAGTATCCTGCATATAATACCATTTACCAGAGATTTTAAGTTGTTGATTTGTGTTATTGCTATTTGAATTATCTTTTTTACAGGAATACAAAAAAGCAATTGCTGAAATGAGGATCAGTAGATATTTTTTCATTTGTGATGAAGGTTTATTAAATATTGACCGTAAAAATAATAAAGAATTTATAACGACCATGCAGCCGCCAAAAATTCTTTATTAGTCAAATCAAAATATATCATATCGAAGGCTCCTGCTGACTAAGGCAATGGAAACTACCCAAACCCCAGATAATATCTGTTGAATCTATGCCGATTACCTTGCGATCAGGGAAGCATTGTGTCAGGATATCCAATGCCCTGTCATCATTTTTAGAGCGATAGGTTGGTACCACCACAGCCGCATTGCTGATATAAAAATTAGCATACGATGCAGGCAAACGCTGACCATCATAATAAACTGGGTCAGGCATTGGCAGCTCAACTATATTCAATTGCTTGCCATTCAGCAGGCGCATGGTTTTGAGGGCTTCAAGATTCTCTTGCAGGATGTGGTAGTTCTCGTCGTTTTTATTTTCTTCAACTACGGTAACAACGGTATCCTCATTGGTAAAGCGGGTAATATCGTCGATATGACCATCGGTATCGTCACCAATAATGCCATCGCCCAACCAAAGTACTTGCTCTACACCATAATAGTTTTGCAGGTAAGATTCTATTTGCTGCTGATTTAAGTGCGGATTGCGGTTCTCATTTAGCAGACAAGCAGTAGTAGTTAAAACAGTTCCTTTGCCATTAAAGTCTACGGAACCGCCTTCCATCACAATACCAGGATGGTAAACAGGCAGGTTAAAACGATCGGCAATTTTAGTTGGGATCACATCATCCAGATCATACGGGGGATATTTATCTCCCCAGGCATTATAACCCCAGTCGACGATCGCTTTTTGCTTGATATCTGGATTGATCAAAAACGCTGGTCCATGATCACGGCACCAGGCATCATTGGTCGGGAATTCGAAGAACTCAATCTTTTTCAGATCAACGCCAACAGCTAACAGTTGCTCTTTTGCAAAAGCAGCCATCTGCTCATTCACCACATTAATGCGGACTAACTCACCTTCGGAAACTGCTTTAATAAATTCAGCAAAGGGGCGATAGATGGTCGCAATTTTTCCCGGCCACGATTCTTCCTTATGTGGCCAGCTTAGCCAGGTAGCAGTATGTTTTGCCCATTCGGCGGGGAAATGAAAGCCTTTGAGATTGTCCATGGTTGATGATCTGTTTTATATATGTCATTGCGAGGTACGAAGCAATCGCGAACTATGCATTTTCGCCCTGTACAGCATGCGATTGCTTCGTACCTCGCAATGACAAGTAGTTAGTCCTCGTCGATTAAACGTTTTGTGATGGGCTGATACGAATCAATTCTTCTATCTCGAAGAAACGGCCAGTGGGTACGGTAATGATCGGTTTTTTGCAGATCAAGTTCCTGAACAACTACTTCTTCTTCAGTATGTGAAGTTTGATGAATCACGCTGCCAAACGGATTGGCGAAGAACGATCCGCCCCAGAATTTCAATTCTTCTTCCTGACCAACCCGATTAACACTCACCACGTGAACGCCATTGGCAACCGCATGAGAACGTTGGATGGTTTGCCATGCGTTGTACTGCTCGGTATTAGTAGCATCATCCTGACTGGTTGCCCAACCGATAGCTGTAGGGTAAAATAATATCTCGGCACCCATCAATGAAGTGATACGGGCAGCTTCCGGGTACCATTGATCCCAGCAGATCAGCACGCCGATGGTAGCATATTTGGTTTTGAATACTTTATAGCCCAGATCGCCGGGAGTAAAGTAGAATTTTTCATAAAAGCCCGGATCGTCCGGAATATGCATTTTGCGGTATTTGCCAAGGTAAGCGCCATCGGCATCCAATACGGCAGTGGTATTATGGTAAAGGCCATGTGCGCGCTTCTCGAAAAGCGAAGCAATAATCACTACGTTCAGCTCTTTAGCTACTTTCGATAGCTCGTCGGTTGATGGACCGGGAATAGCCTCAGCCAGTTTGAAATTATCGTAATTCTCCACATCGCAGAAGTATAGCGAGGTAAATAATTCCTGCAGGCAAACTATCTGAGCACCTTTAGCCGCAGCTTCGCGTATTTTAACAATTGCCTTTTGCAAATTTTGCTGCTTATCAGCCGTGCACGACATCTGCACCAAACCAACCTTTACTTTAGCCATAGCCTTTAAATTTTGCGCAAATTTAAAATTTTAATGTTAACTGAAATGTCAATTTATGGCACCATTTCGACTTCTAAAAATTTGTAACTTTTATCAGTCTAATCACTTGTCTATCGGTGTAATCCAAAAAAAGCATACTTTTGCAGCCGATGACAACATTTGAAGACGCAGTAGAGGACAACCCCAATCCCCGAACCTGGAAACACAAAGTTTGGAACGTAACCAAGTTACTGTTGAAACTCGCGGTTACTTCGGTGTTGTTATGGTATGTATTCAGTAAGCAGCCAATTGGTGAAATTAAGGATCGCCTGTTACATGCCAATTATTGGTGGATGCTGTTAGCAATATTGATGTATGCCTGTTCTATGATCGCCTCAGCATGGCGATTGCTCAGTTTCTTCAAATCGATAGATTTACGTGTAGATCCAAAGTTCAATTTAAGACTTTACGCTTTAGGGATATTTTATAACCTGCTTTTGCCCGGTGGTATAGGTGGTGATGGGTATAAAATCTACCTGTTGCATAAGCGATATAACCTACCTGCAAAGAGAGTGTTCTGGGCAATTGCTTTTGACCGTCTGAGCGGACTCTGGGCTATAGGTCTGATTGTGGTAGCGCTAACCATTTTTATTCCCCAGATACAGGAACAGATACATCTGGCTATCCCAATGGCGATATTTCTTGTGGGATCAGCTATTTACTACGCGGTAGTAAAAATATTCTTTAAGGATTTTACCAGGCACTTTTTTAAGGGCCATGCTAAAGCTGTTATAGTTCAGTCTTTCCAGATATTGGCCATTCTTTGCTTTTTGATGGGACAGGATTTTCATGGGAAATATGCACCATACCTGCTTTCGTTCCTTATCTCGGCCTTGGCGGCAGTAGTGCCTATCACCTTTGGCGGAGCAGGCGCACGTGAAGCGATCTTCGCGCGCCTTGCACCAATATTTAATATGAATGTTGGTTTAGCAGTGTTCCTCAGTGTGTCGTTCTACCTGGTGTCGTTGATTGTCGCATTATCCGGACTTTATTATGTGATCCGTCCGAGCAGACTGGAAGAAGGTTTGCCTGCTGTGGCTACGAAAGAAGAGGGCGGGGAATAGTCAATAGTCAATAGTCAATAATCAATAATCAATAGTCGATAGTCGATAGTCAATCGATTTAACTATTACAACCATTACAACTTCTACAACCACTACAACTATTTCAACCAATACAACCAAATCCCTACCTTTACGTTCTCTTAATAAACCTACTGAACGTAATGAGCGATTTTAATGATTTTAAAAATCCGCAGGTTGCTGCGTTGCCGCGTCATTTAAAGCAATTTATTGTACCGCAGCACTACGACCATTATACCCCGATTGACCATGCGGTATGGCGCTATGTAATGCGCCAGAATTATAGCTACCTCAAAGATGTCGCTTATTACCCCTACATCCCTGGGTTACTAAAGGCTGGTTTGACTATCGAAAAAATCCCCAATTTGCAGGAAATGAATGATGCTTTAGGCAAGATAGGCTGGGGGGCGGTTACGGTTGACGGCTTTATTCCTCCCGCTGCATTTATGGAGTACCAGGCGTACCGCGTGTTGGTTATTGCGGCAGACATCCGACAATTAAAACATATCGAATATACGCCTGCTCCGGATATTATTCATGAATCAGCCGGGCACGCACCAATTATTGCTGATAAAGACTATCATGAATATCTCAGTTATTTTGGTTCGATAGGGGCTAAGGCGATGTTTTCAGCCCAGGATTTTGAATTATATGAGGCAATAAGAAAGTTGTCTATTTTAAAGGAAATGCCTGATGCAGATCCGGAAGAATTAAAAACGGCCGAGGAACTGGTCGCTCAGCGTCAGGAGAATATGGGCAAGCCTTCGGAAATGGCACTGTTAAGTCGACTACACTGGTGGACAGTGGAATATGGTTTGATCGGCACTTTAAAAGATCCAAAAATATATGGTGCGGGTTTGCTTTCGTCAATCGGCGAAAGTGTTACCTGCATGAAAAAGGATATAAAGAAACTGCCTTATACCATCGATGCGGTGAATTATCCTTACGATATCACCAAGCCACAACCGCAGCTATTTGTAACGCCTACCTTCCAAAACCTGATCGATGTGCTGGAAGAATTTGCCAATACTATGTCGTTCCGTGTTGGAGGTAATTACGGATTACAAAAAGCTGTAGAAAATAAAAATACTTGTACCGTGATGTATAGTTCAGGTTTGCAAGTATCGGGTACTGTTACTGATTTTAAGAAATTAGATCAAGCTCAACCATCTTTTATAAAGACGGCTGGCCCGACAATACTATCGCACAATAATAAGCAACTCAAGGGCCATGGGAAGGAGTATCATAAAGACGGATTCAGCTCGCCAGTTGGGAGGTTACAGGGGATAGATACACCTTTAGAGGATATGGCCCCGGATGCATTAAAGCTGTTGGGAATAGAATTAGGCAAGCATACCCGACTGAATTTTGCAAGCGGTATTACGGTGGATGGCGTGGTGAAAAATATTCTAACCGTCGAAGGCAAAAATCTGATCATCACTTTTACAGACTGCACAGTAAAGGCTGAAAATGATGAAATACTCTTCGACCCATCATGGGGAGTATATGATATGGCAGTGGGAGAGAAGATCACGTCTGTATTTTGTGGAGCAGCAGACAAGGATGCATTTGAGGATATTGTATACAAATCAAATACAACTACTCACCACGTTGAATATGATGTTAGGACAACGGAACTGCACCAACTCTACCAACAAGTCCGCAACCGCAGGCATAAGGGTGGTGATTTTGGATATCTTGGAAATGTATGGATGCGTTTGCAAAAGAACCACTACGACGATTGGCTTTGTGCGTTGGAAATACTCGAAATATTGGAGCATGAAGAGGTTGAGCCTGAAGTAGCAGCAGAAATAAAAGCTTTCCTCGAAGATAAAGCAAAAAAACAATCAAAGCTTAAAAAGCTTATCAGTGATGGTCTTTACCTGATCAAACATCCGGTAGAACAGAAATTGGTGGTCTGATAAAATTAATATCTTCGCCTTATGAATATTATTATAACAGGCGCAAGCAGCGGGGTTGGTTTTGAAGCAGTATTGGAGTTGATACTTTCCAATAAACACAGGGTTGTAGCCCTGGCAAGGTCTGAAGATAAATTGGGGCGATTGTTGGAGATAGCCAAAGGATTAAACCCCGATTGTGTACTTTATCCTGTAGCTTTTGATATTGTTCATGACGATTATCACCACCTGCAGCAATTCATCAATAGTCACCTGGATGGGCAGGTAGATATCCTCATTAACAATGCCGGAGTTCTAATCAATAAATCATTTGCAGATTTATTGGAATCCGACTTTGTAGAGATGCTCCAAAGCAACTTTATCGGGCATGTCCGTATTATTCAAAGTTTATTGTCTTACATGCCTGCCGGTTCTCATATTTTGAATATTGGCAGCATGGGTGGCTTCCAGGGAAGCGCTAAGTTTCCGGGATTGTCTGCTTACTCTGCAAGCAAGGCGGCACTACACACGCTTACCGAATGCCTCGCGCAGGAACTTACAGAACAGCAGATCAAAGTAAATTGCCTCGCATTGGGATCTGCACAAACAGAGATGCTGGAAAAAGCCTTCCCCGGATATGAATCACCTGTAATGGCTTTTGAAATGGGGAAATATATTGCTGATTTTGCGCTTACCGGTCATCGGTTTTTTAATGGAAAGATTTTGCCTGTGGCGGTAACTACGCCTTAACTTATCAAGAGAACAAAACCAAACACAATTGCAACATGAGCGACTGATAACAGAAAGCCTATTTTAATCATGTCATTTGTCCAGTCACGTATATCTTGACGAAGCATCGCAAACTCTTCTTGAATGTTCACAATATTAGATTTTGTATCTGATATTTCTGTAATTTGTTTCAATGCTTACTTTTTAAGGAATAAAAATACAATAGCTAAAGTTGCACCAACCTGACCTATCCAAAAGATAAACATCCATTTAACAGAATTGCTTATTTCCTGGCTAAGATCATATTTGACTTTTGCAAGGTCTTCTTTTGTGGCTAATGTTTTAATATTTGCTTCCACTGATCGTTCTGTTCGGTTATCAATGTATTTAAACATGGCCTCGGTTGTGTCGCTACCCAATTTCTCGGATAACAGTTTATACAGCCTGGCGGTTTCTTTTGCTTCTAAGTACATAACAAATATAAGGTTTAGGATTTAATAATTTTAATACAGGGCAGCCTTGCGCCGCCCTGTATTGCTGTGATAAGGCAGGTAGAACAGGTTTAGGTAATTATATATGGTTTAGGTATTTATTTCTTTATTCCGATCTTCAGGAAATCGTTCACAACAACTTCGGTTACGTAGCGCTTAATGCCGTCTTTATCTACATAGCTTCTGCTGGCCAATTTGCCTTCAATGGCTATTTCGTCGCCTTTTCTTAATATCTGTTCGGCTATTTTGGCCTGAGCGCCCCACAACACCAGGTTATGCCATTGGGTATCGGTTATTCTTTCTCCTTTGTCGTTTTTGTAAGTCTCGTTAGTAGCAATGGCAATCTTTGCCAGCTTGCGGTCATTCTCAAAGCTTTTTACTTCGGGATCCATGCCCAGGTTCCCTACAAGGCGTACACTGTTTTTTAACGTATTCATACTTTTAATTTTTTAAATATTCGTATCTGAGTCAACGATACAAAGGTGAGGAGGGATAGAAAACTTATCCGGTTAATAACCGCTTATAGTCGACAATTTCCGTTTGTAAGCGTTTGTAAATGGATAAGCATTTGCATATCTTTACCACTATGACCGAAGAAAGATATTGCCTTGATTGCGGCGAAGTACTACGTGGCCGTGCGGATAAAAAGTTCTGTAACGATCAATGCCGCAATAATTATAACAACCAGTTGAATAGCAACAGTTCCAACCTGGTACGCAACATCAACAACATACTACGCCGTAATCGCAGGATATTGGAAGAATTGAACCCATCGGGTAAAACCAAAACCACCCAGAAGAAAATGGCCGCCAAGGGTTATAATTTTGAATACCACACCCGGACCTATCAAACCCAAAATGGTAAAACCTATCACTTTTGTTATGAATATGGTTATCTGCCACTAGATGGAGACGAGGTATTGTTGGTAAGAAGGGAAGATAATTCGATCTGATCTTTGTAATGTAGATTTTGCTTGCCTTATTTTACAAAACTATGAGGTTGCCTTAGATGTTAGTTAACCTATATTTGCACAAAGCACACCTATGTCTGACTTATTTTCTCCCCTCAAAATAAAGAATACTGAATTCAGGAACCATATTGCTGTATCGCCTATGTGCGAATATTCATCAGTTGATGGTTTTGCCAGCGATTGGCACCTGGTGCACCTTGGTAGCCGTGCAGTAGGCGGCGCTGCGTTAGTAATTACTGAAGCCACAGCCGTTTCCCCCGAAGGCCGAATTAGCTACGGCGATCTGGGCATATGGAAAGATGAACACATCGAAAAGCTAAAACACATTACCGATTTCATTCATGAACATGGTGCAGTTGCAGGTGTGCAGTTGGCACATGCTGGCCGCAAAGCAAGCCATGAATTGCCATGGAAAGGCAATAAGCAAATACCATCAAATAATGAAAATGGCTGGAAGGCGTTAGCGCCAAGTCCATTGGCATTTGCATCAGATGAAGAAGCACCACTTGCTTTGGATAAAGCAGGGATAGAAAAAATAAAAGCCGATTTTAAAGCTGCCGCTGAAAGAGCACTTAAAGCAGGTTTTAAAGTGATCGAGATACATGCAGCGCATGGTTATCTGATCCACGAGTTTTATTCGCCCTTAAGTAATCATCGTACTGATGAATACGGCGGCTCGTTTGAAAATCGTATTCGCTTGTTATTGGAGGTGATATCAGTAGTTAAAGAAAGCTGGCCTGCTGAAAATCCGTTGTTTGTCCGCATATCTTCAACAGACTGGACCGAAGGCGGCTGGACAGCCGATGATTCAGTCGATCTTGCTAAAAAATTGAAAGAAGCCTGTGTTGATTTGGTAGATTGCTCGTCGGGTGGCAATGTACTGGCGAAAATTCCTTTGAAGCCGGGTTACCAGGTTGAGTTTGCAGAGCGCATTCGCAAGGAGTCCGGAATTATGACGGGTGCCGTTGGGTTGATCACAGAAGCAGAACAGGCTGATGAAATTATCAAAACCGGACAGGCTGATATGGTATTGTTGGCGCGTGAGCTATTGCGTGACCCGTACTTTCCATTGCGCGCGGCACATCAATTAGGTCAAGAGATAAAATGGCCGGTGCAATATGAGCGGGCAAAGTGGTAAGCCTCACCCCAACCCCTCTCCGGTAGAGAGGGGCTGAATAAATTAATATTAGTTTATAATTGAATTAATTCACTTCAAATACATTCACACTTTAAACAAAGAACAAACTATGAAACGCATTGCAAAAGCCCATTGGAATGGCAACTTAATGGAAGGCAAAGGGGAAATAAGCACCCAGAGCACTATTTTAAATAATACCCAGTACTCATTCAAAACCCGTTTTGCTGATGGTATAGGTACCAACCCGGAAGAATTATTGGCGGCTGCGCACGCAGGCTGTTTCACTATGGCAATTAGCGCTGCTTTAGCTCAGGCTGGTTTTACAGCAAATGACTTAAACACTGAAGCTGTCCTCGACCTTGATCTTCAGAACCTGGTTGTTAACGGTATCCATCTTGACGTTAAAGGCTCACCCATCGATGGTGTGTCTGAAGAAAAATTTAAGGAAATTGCAGAAGGTGCAAAAGCAGGCTGTATCATTTCAAAAGCATTGAGCGTGCCAATTACTTTGAGCGTTCAGTACAGCTAAGAAACTGTTAAACATTTTAGTAGAAGGAATTTCGGGATGCCGGGATTCCTTTTTTATTTTGATGAAAATAAAATGTGATATTAGCACATATCGTTTCGTAACGTAAATACTATATTTATAGTCTTATCATCTAAACTGCATCGTATGCTATCAAATCGACTAAAATTTTTACTATTTGCGACATCCATTTTCTTACTGGCATTTCAAACAATGGCACAGCCGAGATTGCCAAAGGGGTATTTTTGGAAAAAGCTTCCAAATGGACTAGAAGTTGTTGTTATAGAAAACAGCAAAGTGCCACTGGCTACTATCGAGATAGCCGTAAAAAACGGGGCGTATACAGAAGGGCCGGAATATAGCGGCTTGTCGCATTTATTTGAGCACATGTTCTTTAAGGCGAACAAAGATTATCCCGACCAGGAGAAATTCCTGAAACGTACCCAGCAGCTTGGCGCTATATGGAACGGCACCACCAATGTGGAGCGTGTAAACTACTTTTTTACGTTCGATCGTGATAGCCTGAAGGCAGGATTAAAGTTCATGAATGCCGCTATCCGCTTCCCGATCTATCGTGAAGAAGATATGAAAAAGGAGCGCCCGGTTGTTGACGGCGAGTTCCAGCGTGCAGAAAGCGATCCGGGTTTTCAGCTTTGGTATAATGTGCAGCAGCATCTTTGGGGCGATCTGATCACCCGTAAAAATCCTATTGGTATCCACGAAGTGATCAATACCGCTACGCCGGAGAAGATGATGATCATCAAAGACAAATATTATCTTCCTAACAATAGCTTGCTGACCATCTGCGGTGACGTGAAACATGACGAAGCATTTGCAATGGCCGAAAGCATATTTGGCGATTGGCAAAGCAGTGGTTTTGATCCCATCCAAAAGTATCCGATACCTCCGTTTAAGCCATTGGAAAAGAACGATTACTTTGTAAAGGAAACCACAATTGCTCAAACACCTGAGATGCAATTTTCATGGCAGGGACCTTCTTACCTGACAGATTCTGCTTCAACTATTTCTGCCGATGTGTTTTCGACTATACTTGGTCTGAATTCATCAAAATTGCAGCAGGCATTGGTTGACAAAGGTTTGGCATCAGGCGTTTCATTTAGTTATACCACCTGTAAATATGTTGGCCCAATCGATTTGTTTGTTACACCTAACCCGAATAAGTTGAAAGAGTGTTATGCCGAAATACTTAACCAGGTAAGTCAGTTTGCAAATCCTGATTACTTTACTGATGAACAGTTAAACGATGCCAAGGCTATTTTACTGCGCAATCGTATTCATAACATGGAAAAGCCATCAAGCCTGCCGAGCCAGGTGAGTTATAACTGGTGCAGTACATCGCTGGATTACTTTACCGATAACGATGATAATTATCAGAAAGTAACCCGCGAGGATATTGTAAAATATGTCAAAAAATATGTAGCAGGTAAACCTATGGTTGCTGGTTTGGTCATCAACCCTGAATTAAATAAACAATTAAACGCCGGTTCATTCTTTGCAGCCAAATAACCTTAAACTGATCATCATGAAAAAGAAAATATTTATACTGCTTATTGGCGTTGCCGCATTTAATCTTCAGACGGTAAAAGCACAACAGGCAAAACCTTATGAAATGACCGTGAACGGCGTGAAAGTAATTGTTCAGCCGAGCGGGAATGACATTGTGGAGATACAAACTGCTATAAAGGGCGGTGTGCGTAACTATGCTGCCGATAAAACAGGTATCGAATCGCTGGCATTGAGTGCATTGGCTGAATGCGGTACAATGAAGCACGATAAAAACAGCTTTAAAAATCAACTTGATAAAGTAGGGGCCGATATATATGGTTTTAGCGGTAAAGATTATTCCGTTGTAAAAATGAACTGTATTAAAGGCGACTTTGAAACAGTTTGGCCACTTTATGCCGAAATGATGACCGTTCCGGCCTTTGACGCGAAGGAATTCACCCGTGTTAAGCAGGATGCTATCAATGGCTTGAAACAAAGTGAGGGCCGCCCGGATGCTGCTATCGATAAATATGCCAATAGGGTAGCATTTGCCGGTCGCGATTATGCAAAAGATCCAAGCGGCACGGTAGATAACATTAATAAAATCACTGCAGAGGAAGCAAAGGCTTACTATAAATCAATCTTAACCCGGTCGCGTATGCTGATCGTTATCGTAGCTGATCTGGATAGAACGGTTATTGAGCAAAAAGTAAGTCAGCTATTGAATGGTATAAAACAAGGTGCTCCTTTTGAACTGAAAAAGGAAGACTTCAGAATCTATAAAAACTCATTCTCTGCCGAACAGCGTGATCTGGCTACCAACTATGTGGAAGGTATCACTGGTGGTCCGGAAGCAGGTACACCTGATTTCGACGCGTTTAACGTAGCGATGCGCATATTTGCAAACCGTCACTTTCTTGATGTGCGTACCAATAATGGATTATCTTATGCGCCGCAGGCATGGTTCAGCTATGGCGCTACTTCGGTTGCCAAGTTTTCCGTTTCGACCACTCAACCTAACAAATACATCGAGGTGTTTGACAGACTGGTAGACAAGATCAAAACTGAAGGTTTTAAACCTGATGAAGTGGCCGACATGAAGGTGACTTACCTCACAGGCTTCTACTATCGCCAGGAAACTAATGCTGCGCAGGCTGCTTCGCTTGCTACCAACGAGATCATATTCAACAACTGGCAGCGTACCTATTCTTTGGTTAACGATGTGAAGAAACTGACTGCTGAGCAGGTAAGTGATGCTTTCCGTAAGTATATTGGTAACATCGTTTGGGTATACCAGGGTGATCCTAAAAAAGTTGACGCGTTAAAATACACCAATGGCACCATCGATAAAGGTGTTGGCGGCGTGAATAATTAACTAATATTTAGTACATCGTGTCATTTCGATGAGCAGCAAGGGAATGTGCTTCGGGGGCGAAGAGAAAACTTATAAAAGCGACTCGCAGACTATGTAAGTTGTATAAGATTTCTCCTCACGGCGACCGCTCATGTCGTGCCCCGTTCGTCGAAATGACACGTGATTTTTAATGGTTTTTAAGCAAAAATTACTAGAGTCGAGGAGTCAGGAAGCAAAAACCGGCTCCTCTTCTTTTATTGAACCAACCGTGCCGATTGGCAGTGTAAAGAAGAATTCGGTACCAAGGCCCTGGGTGCTTTCGACCCAAATCTTACCGTTACACTTCTCAATAAGGTCCTTACAGAATAACAAGCCCATACCCGTTCCCGATTCATTATTGGTACCGGTACCGCTATCAACTTTGCTTTTGAATAACTTGTTCGCCTGCTTCTCAGTCATACCCACACCGCTATCCTTAACAGATATCAGTATATAATTATCATCTTTCTGATAAGCGCTTACCACGATGCTGTCATCCTTGCGGGAGAATTTAATCGCATTGGTGATTAGGTTGCGGGTAACAATTCGGATAGAGTTAGGATCAGCTGCCACCGTAATATTTTCAGATACGTTATCCAGCAGTTTGATACCTTTCTCAGCAGCCTGTTCGGTGTAGTTGCTTACTTCATAAGATACCACATCTTTAATTGGGAAACTTTTGGCCGAACTGTCAAAGTTCTCCATCTGGCTGTTGATCCAAAATAACAGGGTATCTAAGAAGTCTGAAGTATATTCCAGTTTTTTCAGCGCCTGCGGTATCATGGTCAGGAACTGGTCGTGCGATATTGTATCGTCTTCCAATAAGCCAAACAAACCACGTAACGTACTCAATGGTGCCCTCAGGTCATGTGCCAATACCGAAATTAGACGGTCTTTTAGGTTATTCAGGTCATTTAGTTTATGAGCCTGTTCGTTCAGGTCGGCTTTTTGTTGTATTACCTCAATGTTTTTATCTTCCAGGATGGTATTGATCTTTTGCTGTTTCAGTTTGGCTTTGTAATAAACCATCAGTATAGCAGCCATACCTAAGATGATGATGAAGAAAATAGCGCTCAATAAACCTTGCCTTTGTATTTTCTGTTGATACAGGTCATCCTGGCGTTGGTGTTGCTCTGCCAAAACACGTTGTTTCTCGGCAAAGGCCGATTCCATGTTAAATGATGTCAGCTTACGTACACTTTCGTCACTTTTCAAACTGTCTTTTAATTCAATATATTTCTTTTGAGCTTTATAAGCTTCTTCAAATTTGCCCAAACCGCCAAGTGCTTCGCTCAGTTGCATAGATGCGCTGGTGCGATTGGCAAGGCTTCCTAGCTTGTTCGACAAGTCGTTGGCCATAGTAGCATATTTATAAGCTTTTGGGTAATCTTTCTGCAGGTTATGAACTATGGCATAGTCAATGTAAGTAACCGCCTTATTATAATCAATTTTAAAGTCATTCGACATTTTTAGTGCCTTTGCCAGGTAACCCAGGGCTACGTTGAACTGCTGTTTATAAGCGTAGCATAAGCCAAAGTCGGCATATAAAGAGCTCAGGCCATTTTTATCATCAAGGTCTTGAGTTAGCTTTAACGATTTGGTCAGATAGACGATAGCATCATCATATTTTTTCTCAGCTATCATGATCTCGCCCATATTTTCATAGGCGGTGCTTACACCCTGAACGTTTTTTGATTCCTGCCATATCTTGATCGCACGTTTGTAGTATTCCATCGATTTAGGATACAACTCCATGCCCTGCATAATTACGCCGATGTTGTTGTAATTTGATGCTGAGGAAAGTCTATCGTTCAGTTTTAAATTAATGGAAAGCGACTTGAAGTAATTATCAAGGGCAGCCGATGATTTACCGATGTTATCAGAAACCATCCCGATGGTATGGTAAGCTTCCGCGATACCATTATCATCTTTTATTTTTTTATAGATATCAAGTGCTTGCTGGAAGTAAGTATAAGCTAAATTATAATCGGCTATGTTATTGTACATGCGACCCGCCTGGATGTAGCAATAAGCCAGGCCGGCTTCGTCTTTCATGTTGGCGTAAAGTAGCCGGGCCCCGTTAAAGTTTTTCTTTGCTTTATCGTAGTCGCCTTTAAGTGCCTGTACACGCGCCGATTCTACCATGCCATCAGCAATACCCTTTTTATATTTTACAACCAACGAGCGGTTGATAGCTATTTTGGCATAGTATAAGGTGCTGTCAGGGTTTACGTCGACAAACTCCGCGGCTAGTTTGTTTATACGGTTGATCGTTAAAGTATCGGTCGGATTTTGTTTTGAGGCAGCCAATAAACTGCGCAGACTATCAACCTTAAGGTTAGCGAGATTATAAGCTCCCGAACTGTAAGGAATATAAGCTGTGGCCGATACCTTTACAGCGACGAGTAGAAGAATTACAATTAAAAAAGACCTGAAATTTTTGATGACCGATAGTGACATTTAATGTATACTAACCTGTATAAACGTGGCAAAAAAGACGATGAAATTGTTGGTAATCGCCTAAAATGCATTTATTTACCTTTTATACGGAAGTGCCGTGTTAATTTGTTTTATTTTGGATTAAAAAAATTAACACCGCCCGCATTGTATTGAATTGTGCAGGATATTGACTTCAACAGTGATACCAAAAGATGTTTTATGATACCATTACTGCTTCTTCGTTAAAGCTTCCAAGTGGCAGTGTGAAAAAGAATTCGGTGCCATAACCGGGCTGACTTTCAACCCAGATTTTACCATGGCATTTTTCAATCAGGTCCTTACAAAACAGCAGTCCCATCCCTGTTCCTGATTCATTATTTGTACCGTGGCCGCTATCCACCTTACTCTTAAATAATTTATCAAGCTGTTGTTTAGGCATGCCTATCCCCGTGTCTTTTATTGACATCAGTATATGATCGTTATCAATATATTTTGTGCTGATAGTGATGGAATCATTCTCGCGGGAAAATTTAATAGCATTAGTGATCAGGTTGCGCACCACGATACGGATTGAATTAGGATCGGCAGCCACCAAGATATCTTCAGAAACATTATCTACCAGGCGAATACCTTTTGATGCAGCTTGTTCGCAATAGTTTGTAGTCTCGTTGGCGACCACATCTTTTATAAGAAATGCTTTGTCGGTACTGTCAAAATTATCCATTTGGCTGTTGATCCAGAATAACAGGGTGTCGAGGAAATCAGAAGTATATTCCAATTTTTTTAATGCCTGCGGGATCAGCTCCAAAAACTGCACGTAGGTAAGGGTATCATCTTCCAATAAGCTGAATAGCCCTCTTAAAGTGCTGAGCGGAGCCCTGAGATCATGAGCCAGAACTGCGATAAGACGATCCTTCAGGTGATTGAGCTCATTAAGCTTAATGGATTGCTCGTCGAGGTCGGCCTTTTGTCGTATAATTTCAACGTTTCTTTCTTTGAGGATAGCGTTGATCTTTTGTTGCTTGTGTTTAGCCTTATAATAAATTACCGCTATTACAATCATCCCCAATAAAACAGTACTTAAGTATATTAAATTGGTCCGTTCCTGTTTTAATTTCTGGGCATATAACTCATCCTTTTCCTTTTGCTGCGCGATGAGTTTACGTTGCTTGTTAGCAAATTCGTATTCAAGATTATAGGAAGTTATCTTCTGAATATTTTCATCATTGTTCAGGCTGTCCTGAAGTGCGATATACTCCATCGATAACTTGTGCGCTTCCTCAAATTTACCCAAGCCTGCTAAGGCTTTGTTTAACTGAAATACAGCATTGGCTCTGAACCAGATATTATTGATTTGTCGCGCCAGTTTATGGCCAGCCGTGGCATGATCATATGCTTTTTTATAGTCTTTTTGCAAGTTGAAAAGCGTCGCAAAACCCACAAGTGCGTAAGTTTTATCATAAACTATGTTGTACTTACTTGCAGTTTCCAGCGCTGTATTGAAATGGCTTAACGCCAAATCATGTTGGCCTTTGTAGGCATAGCATAAACCCAAGTCTGCAGAAATATAGCTGATCCCGTCCTTGTCATCCTGTTTTTCAGCTATACGGAGCGCCTTTGATAAGTAGGTGATGGCATCATCATAATGTTTTTGAGCAAGCAGCACCTCGCCGATATTCTCTGTAGCCGTACCGATTTGCAGAAGGTCGTGATTGCGACGGGCTATTTCTATAGCTTTACCATAATAATCCAGCGCCTTTGGATATGCCTGCATATTTTGCAGCACGTCTCCTATATTATTATAAATGTCAGCCGTGGCTGATTGGTTATGCTGTTCGATCTCAATAAAGAGGGCTTTAAAATAATAGTCGAGCGCAGTAGAATGCCGGCCTTGTCCAAAGTAAACCATGCCGATGTTTTTATAACATAAGGGCAAAGCATGCTTGTTATTTTGCTGTTCGTAAATGTTACGTGCCAGGTCCAGGTAGTAAAGCGCCTGTTTATAGTCGGCCTGCATATTATACATTTGCCCGGTAACCATATAGGCGTTGCTTAGTCCATTCTTATCATTTAGATCTGTATAAATGGATATAGCCTGATTGAGTTCTGCCTTTGCAGGTTCGAAGCGTCCTTTAAAATAATTGGCGTGCCCGGTTTGTATTAATCCGTTGGCAACACCTGCTTTATAGTTGGCTTTTTTCGATAAGGTAATTCCTTTGTAACCATAGTAGAGGGTACTATCAGGCTTTATCTCGATAAACTCGGCAGCTAGCTTGTTAACCAGGTTAATGGTTGCAGTATCAGTAGAATTTGCATGATTATTTAAAACAGCCGTGGCTATTTTTCTCAGACTATCAGTCTTTTTATTGTTAACGCGCTGGCAATTAGCAGGACTTGTTAACGAGAAGGAAAATCCGTTTAACGCAGAAAATAAGAGAATAAAAACTATGGGGGCCTTCAATTTCTTTACCATTTACCAGAAGCAATAATTACTTCCCAACATCACAATTCATATGAGATAATTTCTCCAGATTATCTTCCGTTTGTTTAATTATTGATTAAACATTGTGCTTATACGGTAACAACAAGGCAATGGGTTCACCTATTTACTAACAAAATAAAAGAGCCCGGTCGTTCATTACCGGGCTCTTTCACAGAAACTTATAGTTTGATGATTATAATACGTTTTTCCAACTTACCAGGTCGCCAATGATCTTCTGCAATTGATCAGCCGGCACACGTTCCTGCTGCATAGTATCGCGGTAGCGGATAGTAACAGTATTGTCTTCCAGTGTCTGATGATCTACAGTGATACAGAATGGCGTACCTATGGCATCCTGGCGGCGATAGCGCTTACCGATTGCATCTTTCTCCTCGTAGTACATATTGAAATCAACTTTCAGTGCATCCATTATCTCGCGGGCTTTTTCAGGCAGACCGTCTTTTTTGGTCAGTGGGAAAATAGCTGCTTTTACAGGCGCCAGGCAAGGATGGAGGCGTAAAACTGTGCGGCTGTCCTGTTTTTCAGGTGTGCTTAAGTCTTGTTCCTCATAAGCGTTGATAAGCGTTAGCAGGAACATGCGGTCCAAACCAATAGAGGTCTCGATCACATAAGGCACATAGTTTTGGTTGATCTCCGGATCGAAATATTGTAATTTTTTACCTGAGAATTTCTGGTGCTGACCTAAGTCAAAATCAGTACGGCTATGGATACCTTCTACCTCTTTAAAACCAAACGGGAATTGGTACTCAATATCGAAAGCGGCATCAGCATAATGTGCCAGCTTGGTGTGCTCGTGGAAGCGGTATTTGCCCGGAGCGGTTCCCAGGGCCAAATGCCATTTTAAGCGGGTTTGTTTCCAATGCTCAAACCAGTCTTTTTGTGAACCGGGACGGATAAAAAATTGCATCTCCATCTGTTCAAACTCGCGCATGCGGATAATGAACTGACGGGCAATAACTTCGTTACGGAAAGCCTTACCGATCTGTGCAATACCAAAAGGTATTTTCATCCTTCCTGATTTTTGTACGTTCAGGTAGTTGACAAAAATACCCTGCGCAGTTTCAGGACGAAGATAGATCACATCCGCATCATCGGCTACAGCGCCCATTTGCGTGCTAAACATCAGGTTGAACTGGCGAACTTCGGTCCAGTTGGCAGTGCCACTTACAGGGCAGGTAATATTGTGCTTGATGATCAGGTCACGCAAGCGCGATAGGTCGTCGCTTTTCAGCGCCTTATCCATTTCGATCTGCAACTCTTCAGCCAGGTCGGTTTTGTTTTCGTTGTCATATTGCGCTATCCTGTCTTCCAGTAGCTGGTCGGCACGATAACGTTTTTTAGAGTCTTTATTGTCGATCATCGGATCGTTAAAACCCGCTACGTGGCCGCTGGCTTCCCAAATTTTGGGATGCATGAAAATGGCCGAGTCGATGCCCACGATATTGTCGTTCATCTGCACCATGGCCTTCCACCAGTAGGCCTTGATATTGTTCTTCAATTCAGCGCCATTCTGACCGTAGTCATATACAGCGCTCAGACCGTCATATATTTCGCTCGACTGGAATACAAAGCCATATTCCTTGGCGTGAGATATTACATTCTTAAAAAGTTCGTCGGTTGGTATGCTCATAACAGCGCAAAGATATTTTTTTATTTCGGATGTCGGATTTCCAATTTTGGATTGAATAATGATTTTGGGTAGTAATTCATCAGCGAAATCATTTAATCATTCGAATCAGCGGTTCAGACGATAATAATTAGTAAATTCATATCACCAATTAACCGTTATGAAAAGCTTGCTCACAACTGTTCTTGCATTGTGCACTGTTATCGTTACCGCGCAAGATAAATCTGCCCCAAAAGAATACAATGCTTACGACCGCGATGGAAAAACGATAGTTGCCAAAGTGCTGGTTAATGCCGGTATAAAAAGTAAACTATTCCTCATTAAGTCACTTCAAAGAGAAAGCACAGGAAATAGCTATGTAACAACTCTTTACTTCGGCAATAAGGAAACCGGGCCGTTGACGGATACACGTATCCTGCTAAAGTTCAGTAAACCTGTTGTTTCGGTAATGCCACATTTTGCAACAGCGTTCAAAAGCACAAATGGCCTTGCAGAAGACCACAATACTTACTCATTCAAAGCTGGCCGGTTAGAGCGCGATGCCGGTAGCGTTGTCGTTATTTACTTCACCATTAAAAGCAAGGATCGGGTTATTATCGAAGTGTCGGGGTTGGATGGAATACTTCAGTAAATATCTTTCGGACTTTCCGACTTGCTGACTTCCCGACTAAATCTCTACATTTGAAGCATGAGCATCAGCGTTGAATCATTGACTAAAGTTTACGGCACGCAAAAGGCTGTTGATGGTATTTCATTTAGTGCGTCGCCCGGCGTACTGGGTTTTCTTGGTCCGAATGGAGCAGGGAAGTCGACTACAATGAAAATCCTGACCGGCTATATTCCGCAAACTTCAGGCAAGGCAACGGTATGTGGTTTTGATGTGGAGACGCAGGGAGTTGATGTGAAGCGTAATATTGGCTACCTACCCGAAAGCAACCCGCTTTACCCGGATATGTATGTGCGAGAGTCGCTACAATTCATCGCCAATATTCATAAAATAAATCAGCCCGAAAAACGCATTGATGAGATCATTGAACAAACAGGCTTAACTCCTGAGCGGCATAAGAAAATTGGTCAGCTATCTAAGGGTTATCGTCAGCGTGTTGGTTTAGCACAAGCTATTCTGCACGATCCGCAAGTGTTAATATTGGATGAGCCTACATCGGGGCTTGATCCTAACCAATTAATTGGAATCCGTCAACTGATACGTGATCTGGGTAAAACGAAAACCATTATTCTCTCAACTCATATTATGCAGGAGGTGGAAGCGGTCTGCAACCAGGTGATCATTATAAATAAAGGTACTATAGTTGCCAATGACTCATTGGATGACCTTCGTAACAAGAACAGTAATAAGTCATTAGAAAATATTTTCATAGAATTAACGAATGTGTAGTGTGGTTGTAAGGGTTGTAGAAGTTGTAAAGGTTGGAGTTGTTTTAGAAGTTGGAAAAGTTGCAAAAGATTATTAACTATGCAAGTACCCAAATCTTATACACATGAATACCTTCGAAGATCTAGAAACATGGCAAAAATGCCGGGAATTCAGAAAAGATGTTTCAATATTGATCAAAAACTTTCCCATTGATGAAAAGTATCGTTTGGTTGATCAACTAAAACGAGCTTCACGATCAATAACAGCTAATATTGCAGAAGGGCACGGTAGGTTTCACTATCAGGACAATCTTAAATTTTGCCGGAATGCACGAGGTTCATTAAATGAAGTTCTCGATCATTTAATTTGTGCTCTTGATGAATTACTTATAACAGAGGAGCAACTGCTAAATTTGCGACAAAAATACAATCAATGTTATCGCCTATTAAATGGCTATATCGCTTTTTTGAGTAAAAAGAATGTATAGAAACCATAATGGAAACCAACAACCTCTACAACAACTTAAACCTCTACAACAACTACAACCCGCCAATAATATTTTCATAGAACTAACAAATGTTAATAAAATGTAAAATATTATTATATTTGAGCTTATTAACCTTATTCAGAAACATTAGTTATGAGAAAAATTCTACTAATTGCTGTACTAATAGTTAGCGCAGCTTCGGCATCCTTTGCCCAAACATCCAAATCAAGTAGTAGCGGAAAATTTAGCATCGGCGTTGACCCGGGATTACCTGTTGGTAGCGTTAGCGATGTGTCTTCTTTTGCAATTGGCGGAGATCTTAAATACTCTCTTCCAGCAGCTACTAATTTCGATGTAAGCCTTTCAGCTGGTTACTCAGTTTTTATTGGTAAAACCATTGATGTTTTTGGTCAATCAGTAAAAGTATCAAGCTTAAAAGCTATCCCAGTGAAAGTAGGTGGTCGTTACAACTTTAACGGTGCTACCGGTTTCTTTGGTGAATTTGCGGTAGGTGCTGCTTTCATCCAGGACGGCGGAGGCACAGCGTTTGTTTATGCACCCGGTATCGGCTACGCGCTTGACGGCGGTTTCGAAATAGGTGTGCGTTATGAAGGCTGGTCGAAGAGTGGCTCTATTGGCCAGATCGGCGCTCGTCTTGCTTACAGCTTCCAGTAACAGATTTTTAATTGTTTTACGTAAAGCCCTGCCCAATTACGGCAGGGCTTTGTTGTTATAATAACATTTTTGTTATGCAGAACGCGTTTTTATTTGCTTTTCGCACCGAATGTTTACTTTCGTCATTCTAAACTATTTACCCCGAATGAAAAAACTGATAATCCTGTTGCTGCTTTTCTGCTGTTTTAAAGTATCTGCCCAAACTACAATAACTAAAGCGTTCAGCGCCGGCTTTGAACTGGGCATACCTGCAAATGGTGTTTTTAATATTGGCACCGGTGCCTCGGCAAAGTTTGAACTGCCTATTGCATCACCTGTAAGTTTAAGTTTGACAGGCGGTATTACCAGTATGTTTTATAAAAGTAACCTGTTCAATTCGTCTCGTACTCCTGGTGCGGCAGTGTTTGTTCCTTTAAAGGCAGGTGTTAAATATTTTTTCAATCGGGGCGTGTATGCGGAAGGTGAGGCAGGTACAGCAATCGAAGCTAATTACGCCAGGCAAAGCGTTTTTGCCTTCTCCCTCGGCCCGGGCTTTATTGCACCTGTTGGCGAGAAGAATGGAATTGACATCAGCTTCCGTTACGAAAGCTGGGCCAACCAGGTAAGGCAGACGGCTATTCATATTGCTTACCGCTTCGGTTTGTAGGCAAATAGCATCAACTTTTCAACTTTCCAACATTTCAACCTTACAACAATACGAGCCTTTCTCCGTTACCGAATAATATTGTAATTTCGGCAGCCAACAGCCGCATTTCATAGTGTATAGCATCTTAAAAAAAGAAATTACTTCTTACCTCAGTTCGCTGGTAGCCTATGTAACTATAGGGGTATTTTTACTGGTATTGGGTTTATTTTTATGGGTCTTCCCCGATTCAAGCATATTGGATTACGGGTATGCCGGGTTGGATAGCCTCTTTAATACCGCGCCCTATCTTTTTATGTTCCTAATTCCTGCTATCACGATGCGCTCATTGGCCGAGGAACGTAAAGAGGGAACATTTGAATTGTTGCTTACCCGCCCGCTGACCGATGGGCAGATAGTATTGGGTAAATTCTTCGCTTGCGTACTATTGGTGCTTTTCGCCCTGATACCTACACTGGTTTATTACTATTCCGTTTATAGCTTAGGCAACCCGGCAGGAAACGTGGATACGGGTGCGGTAATAGGCTCATACATTGGCTTATTTCTATTAGGATCAGGTTTTGCAGCAATCGGATTATTTGCCTCATCAGTAAGCAAAAACCAGATCATCGCATTTACCATAGCTGTATTCCTTTCTTATTTCTTTTATACCGGGTTTGATTCATTAAGCTCATTGCTGTCATTACAAAACCTGGGCCTGCAGAATATCGGCATCACTGCGCATTATGAATCGGTAAGCAGGGGAGTATTGGATACCCGCGACCTGGGCTACTTTGTTTGCCTTAGCGCCTTCTTTATCTGGTGCACTTTACTGGTGATCAAATTACAGCGCCAAAAAACTGCCGATAAAAAAGGATTGATAAGCGGACTGGCTTTTATAGTTGCTGTCGCTGTTATATCATCTTTGGCTTTCACTCGTTTCGATTTTACAAAAGAAAAGAGATTTACGATATCAAATATCAGTCGCGGCATTTTGGATAGCTTACCAAAGAATGTAAAGGTGACCGTTTATCTCGAAGGAAATAATTTCCCATCAGCTTTTAAACGTCTCAGAAGTGCCACAAAGGATATGCTGAATGATCTGGATGCTTACGGTCATCACAGGCTTCAGTTTGACTTTGTTGATCCCCTGAAAGGACAATCGAGTGATCAGCAGCAGCAAACATTACAGGCTATGGAAGAGAAAGGGATCGAGCCGACCAATCTGAGCGAAAAAACAGATAATGGATTGACTCAAAAATTGATCATTCCTTATGCAATAGTGTCATCTGGTGATAAGGAAATCCCTGTTAAGTTGCTGTTGAACCGTATAGGTTTATCTCCGGAAGAACAGCTGAACAATTCGATCCAAAACCTTGAATACGCTTTTGTTTCGGCTATTAAAAAAGTAACGGCCGGTGGTAAGCCGGAGATTGGTTTTACTGAAGGGCATAATGAACTTCCTGATGTGCAATTGAATGACGCCATGAAGTCGTTGTCAGAAGGTTTTACTGTCGGGCGTGTCGATCTGAAAACTATTCCGTTTGCAGCATTAGAAAAAGTAAAACTATTGGTTATTCCCAAACCGGATAAACCATTTACTGAGTTAGAAAAATTCAAGCTCGATCAATACATCATGCGTGGCGGTCGGGTGTTGTGGACGATAGACCAGGTAAGTGCTGAGTTGGACAGCCTTCGCGGGCATGGCGGTGAGCAATTGGCATTTAACAAGCAACTAAACCTGGACGACCAGCTATTCGTTTATGGTATTCGCATCAATTATGATTTGATAGCCGATATCAGCTGTTCGCAAATCCCGGTAGCTACCGGCAATGTAGGCGGACAGGCGCAGATACAAAACGTGCCATGGTTGTTTTATCCGCTCATCATGCCATTATCCAAACATCCGATAGTAAAAAATCTGGATGGTATCCGTACTGAATTCATCAGCACAATTGATACGCTGGCCATAAAAGGAGTGAACAAAACGGTATTGCTGTCGTCATCGCCTTATAATAAGAAGTTCAACACACCATACCTGCTGTCATTGCAAATGCTGGAGCAGGAGCCTCAGCCAAAAGATTTCCAAAGCACTACCAAACCAGTTGCTGTATTACTTGAAGGCAAGTTTAAATCCGACTTCCTGAATAGACCTATGCCCGAAGGTTTGACTGAGAAAGTGGAGTCGCTTACTGAAAGCAAACCGACCAAAATGATCGTCATCAGCGATGGGGATGTGTTCAAAAACCAGGTAGGCTCAGATGGTTCGCCATTCCCTTTGGGATATGACCATTACACCCAGCAAAGCTTTGGCAACAAGAACCTTTTGCTGAACATTGCCGACTATATGACCGACGATTCGGGCTTGATCGGTTTGCGTACCAAAGAGATACAATTACGCTTGTTGGACAGGGCACGGATAAGGAGTGAAAAATTGTACTGGCAGGTGATAAATAATGTTATCCCTTTGGCTTTTGTGTTAATATTTGCTATTTTTCAACATTATATTCGCAGGCGAAAGTATGCTCATTAAAATTTATACTTTTGGTTGATAAACACGATTCAGATATATGAGATTTATAGTTTCAACGTCCACATTATTGAAGCAATTGCAATCAGTAAGCGGCGCTTTAAGTAATAGTACAGTTTTACCAATCCTGGAAAACTTTTTGTTCGAGATAAAGGACGGAAACTTAACTATTTCGGCTACGGACCTGCAAACCAGCATGACCACTTCCTTAACGGTTGAGGCAAAGGAAAATGGTCGTATTGCCATCCCTTCACGTATTCTTTTGGATACGCTAAAATCACTGCCGGAGCAGCCAATCGCTTTCAATATTGACGATACTACATTTGCGATAGAAATTAATGCCGGCGACGGTAAATATAAGCTGAGCGGTGAGAATGGTGAGGATTTCCCGAAGATCCCCGTGGTTGAGAATGCATCATCTGTAAACCTGCCAGCTTCGGTATTAGCTGAGGCTATAAATAAAACCATTTTTGCAGTAAGTAATGATGAGTTACGTCCTGCTATGACAGGTGTTTACTGCCAGTTATCAACTTCATCATTGACATTTGTTGCAACTGATGCCCACAAACTGGTGCGTTACCGCAGAAAAGATGCAAAAGCAGCAAGCACAGCATCTTTCATTTTACCAAAAAAAGCGCTAAATTTGTTAAAATCGGCTCTTCCCTCAGAGGACATCAATGTGTCTGTTGAGTATAATAGCACGAGCGCGTTCTTTAAATTTAGCAATATAAACCTGGTGTGCCGCCTGATAGACGAGCGATATCCTGATTATGAAGCGGTAATTCCGAAAAATAATCCTAATAAACTGACGATAGACAGGCAGTCGTTTTTGAGCTCGCTTAACCGTGTAGCCATTTACGCTAACAAAACAACGCACCAGGTAAGGCTTAAGATTAGCGGGAGCGAATTGAATATCTCATCAGAAGATATCGATTTTGCGAACGAAGCACACGAGCGTTTAACCTGCCAGTATGATGGTGAAGATATCGAGATCGGCTTTAATGCAAAGTTCCTGATAGAAATGTTGAAGAACCTGAGCTGCGAAGAAGTGATGTTAGAAATGTCTACACCAAATCGCGCAGGGCTTTTATTACCGCAAAATGGTGACGAGAACGAAGATGTGCTGATGCTGGTTATGCCGGTAATGCTTAATAGTTATGCTTAAGTTGTAAACTTAAATTATAAATCCAAATCCAGAGTCCGGTGCATAAGCCGGACTTTTTTGTTCGACCCAATAACAAAACTGAGTATACACAGTTATATACCAAATGAAAATCAGGTTATCCGCATTGTTTGTAATTGTTTTAATAATAGGAGTGCTTTCCTGTAATAAAAAAAACAACGATGCACCGGCCGTAGTGTCTAAGGTTAAATTGAACATATTAAATACGTCCATTGATACAGTTAATATCTATCTGAACGGAAGTCGCCTCAATACGACTTCTGCTATTTTGCCAGGCTATTCTACAGGTTATTATCTTATCCCTGAAGGCCAGCAGACCTATGAAGTAAGAAAGCCGTTCAATGTAAATACCAGTGTTGTTCAAAACCTGTTTAGTATAACCGTACCAGCGGATACCAACTATCGTCGTACCTTATTTATTACAGACGGAAAGGCTGAAGACGCGTTTGTAACAAGAGATGTTTTTAAAACAGATACTTCTGCTACTGCTGATAGCTCATGTTATATAAGGTTTGTAAATTCCTCACCTGCTTCAGGAGCGGTAGATATATCATACGGAAATGTTACCGTATCAAATAATGTTGCATTTCAGAAGTATACAGACTTTGTTGAGGTGAATACGATCAAGGGCGCAAGTATTACAGGGCTTATCCCGCTTAAAATATTTACTACTGGGTCATCGACCCCCTTGTATACGGATAGCGTCAGTTTGACAACTGGGGCTCACTATACTATTTACACGTTAGGTACGCCCGGAGTTAGTGGGTTTACGTTTGGATTCAGGCAGGATTAATAATATCAGATCAAAAATGTTTAAAAAGAACAATAAAGGCTTGTCGGTTTTGCTTTCATTCTTTGGATTGATCTTCCTGGTAATGCCATTTATTTCGTCCTGTGGAAAAAGCAAAAACTCTAATGCCGCAGCACTGAATATTCAATACCAGGTTGTAAATCTTAATCAGGGTATAGGCTCGGTCGACTTATATGTTAACTTTATTAAGGTCAACTCTTTTTCCTATTTCTACCCTAATGCGTCTGGCTATTTTTATTTGCCGTCTATACAGACACCGTTTCAACTCAGGCCAGGTACATCGTTAACCCCCGGTACTATTGCACCGAGTTATAATATTCTTACGCTGAACAATGTGCTGATCCCTAATACAAGATATACTTTGATGCTGATGGGGCTTACGAAGGATACAGTATATAGTATTTTTACTGCTGATACCAGCTCCATTCCCACCCAGGGCAAAGGCAAAGTTCGTTTTGTAAATGCTTCGCCAAATAACCTTGGTCAGATCACTGTGACTGCAAATGACACTACTGCTTTTGCCGGAGTGCCCTTCAAAACAATGACCAAATTTATTCAGCTAACTGCAGGTACTTACGATTTTAAAATGTACCAAACCGGTTCTACTGATGTTTTGCTCGACAAACCCAACGTTACCATCCAGGATGGCAGGATATATACGCTGTACTGTTATGGTTTGGCCAACCGCACAGACAGCTTAGCCTTTGGCTCTGGTTTTATTACCAACAAGTAATCCCGGTTTTATTTATATTTTTGCCAAAAAATTAAGCTCTTGGAAATAATAAAGCACCTGATAGACTTTATCCTGCACATTGATAAGCACCTGGCAGATATTATCAGCCAGTATCACGCATTAACTTACCTCATATTATTCGTGATCATATTTGCCGAAACAGGTTTCGTGGTAACACCGTTCCTGCCAGGTGATTCGTTGCTGTTTGCTGCGGGCGCTTTGATAGCAGGGGGCAATACTGGATTGAATATCTATCTGCTTGCTGTTATTTTGATCATCGCGGCTTTTGTTGGGAATACGGTTAACTACCTATTGGGTAATTACCTCGGTCCGAAAGTTTTCAAAGAGAAAAACAGGATATTGAAACTGCAATATTACCTGGACACCAAGGCTTTTTTTGATAGACATGGTGGAAAGGCGGTTATCATTAGTCGTTTTATGCCGATCATTCGTACCATCGCGCCATTTGTTGCCGGTGTAGGACGTATGCCTTTTTTAAGATATAGTCTTTATAATATTATCGGTGGCGTCTCCTGGATCATCCTGTTCTTATTTGCGGGATATTTACTGGGCAACATACCATTCTTCAAAGCACATTTTTCATTGATCGGTATAGCGATCATTCTGGTATCGATATTGCCACCCATTATTGCAGCTATCAATAACCGGAGCAAAAAGAGGTCCGCTACGAAGTAATGCCAAACAATTGCCTTGATTTTTTGGCTCTCATTCTGAAAAATACCGGGTAAACTATTGCCAGAAGGAAATAAATATATCCCGAACCGCCTTTGAGACCGGTTGGAAGGATAATGGTAACTAGTATAGCCAGTGCGCCAATCATTACATTCACCAGGTTGATATACATCTGGCTGCGGGTTTCAAATAGTTCATATTCCGTCAGCTCAAGTTTCTCGGCGTTGTTTTGTGCGTGAAGATACATGAGGTAAAACAGGAGATAGATCAAGAGATAACCGGTATCATACACATACATCAGCGTAGGTACTTGCTCCATCCGGATCATAGACAATTTCTCGCCGTGGCTGAGATAAGTATTATCGCCCGAGAAAACCAATGTAAATAAAAACTTAGGCGGATAAGTATAAGTGAGCACCACGAATAACAGAACACCATTCAGGGCGGTGGTATAAGCATCAATCAATCCAAACCGCCTGAAAAAGATGTTCTGGTTATTCCAGATCAGGAAAAGCAATGAAAAGCACACGCCGAAACTGACAAAGCCTTTCATCGTCTCAAAAAGCTCATCAAATGATTTAGGAACCTCGAGAGAAACAATAATGAGCGTTACAGCAAAGGCAAACACCATCACTAAATGTTTCCAGTCGTGTGGGCTCGTGGCTGCGCCAGCGGATTACGTTCTTTTTAAGTGCGGCTGCTTTTTTTCTGAGCATAGGTTACATTACTTTCCTAAAGCTACTGTTTTACCAGTTTTATACAAAGCTGCTTCACGTTGAATCTTTTTCTTTTGCTGAACTGATAATGGCTTGTCAATTAACTTATTCAAATCCGGCTGACCAGCATCTACCCAGGCCGAATACCAAAAGTTACCAACCTCTAAAATTGCCGAACGCATTCTCCGTTCCACCATATTGTTTAGTAAAGCATTGTACTTCCTGGCATAAGCTTCAGAATAATTGTTCTCATTTTTGCCATTGCGGTGTATCAACTCATACTTTTTGTCAGCCGGAAACGATTTGTTTATTATCCTTTCCATCCTAAGTACTGAATCGACACAACTAAATGATGCACGGCAAATTTTAAACGCCTCATTCAATGGATTTTCAATATACCGGGCTTTACCGACATAATAATTATAATGATCGCTGAACAATTCAGGCAGGCGGCTTTCCCAAAGGGCATGGATACCATCCTGGTGGGTTAGCTGACCATTGTAGTTTTGTGTAAGATGCAAAGGCACATGCGCGTCAGCAATATAATGCCCAAGATTGGCTGAAGTTTTCAGGATATCAGTCGTATCATGCTCTTTAAAATCGTCCACCAGCCGGTAATACTGATATTGAATTTCCCACGGAACGGTACCGTATTTCTTCAGGGTGTCTTCTGAATATTTTTTTGCAGCAAGTTTCCATCTAACGGGCATCTTCATAAATGGACGTCTCCCATAATGATCGGCATCGAAGAAATGTCGAGGCCCTTCTAATGAATCCACATAGCGTCTTTTGTCGGGATCGACAGCGTGTTCTGTTATAAAATCAATATTTGCTTCGTAAAAACCTGCCATTGCCTTTGGTAATGTAAACACAGCAACGTGATTGATCCGCCTATGCGCAAAGAAACCCCATGAGCAGCAAGTGATTATTATTGTTGAAAAAATGAAGAGGCGTAAAAGGAGTTTCAAGTTGAATTGGTTTAAGGTTAGACTCCTTTTTTGATGGAAAAGTAATGATTTTAGAGTTATGCATATTTAAATATTTTAACCCACATCTCCAACCATTACAACCTCTCCAACCATTGCAACTTTCCATAAATAAACTTTTTTACAAAACCAATTGACAATAAGAAATATTCGTCATATATTTGCAGTCCTTAAATAAAAACGAATAATTAGCTAAAATGGCAAATCATAAATCATCAATAAAAAGGATCAGAGCAAATGCTGCGAAGCGTCTGCGTAACAGGTACCAGGCTAAAACTACCAGGAACGCCATCAAAAAATTAAGAGGCACTGCTACTAAAGCTGAAGCTACACCGCTTTTGGCTAAAGTGATTTCGATGCTTGACCGTTTAGCTAAAAAGAACGTGATCCACAAAAACAAAGCTTCGAACAATAAATCAAAGCTGACTAAATTCGTTAACGGCTTAAAATAATCTTCGGATTTAATCATACGCAGAATAGCGATAGGTGAAGAACTTATCGCTATTCTTTTTTGAACACGATTTAAAAGATTTTTTAGATTGACAGGATTATAGCTGGATAATTGGACATTATCAGGAAAATCCTTATAATCGCTTAATCGTGTAATATGAAACCTTATCAAGACAAGATCAGCATCAAAGCTTGGGCCGAGGAAGATCGTCCGCGCGAAAAGTTAAGTATGCAGGGGCGCCGTGCCCTCACTGATGCTGAGCTAATTGCCATCCTCATAGGCTCAGGCAGCCGTACTGAAACAGCTGTAGAGTTAAGTAAACGTATTCTTCATCACTACGATAACGACCTGAACAGACTGGCCAAAGCATCTATCCAGGAACTTTCTAATTTCAGGGGAATAGGAGAGGCTAAAGCAATTTCCATCATAGCCGCCTTAGAGATCGGGAGAAGAAGAGATGATATCGAAGTAAAGGCAGTTGAAACCATACAAAGCAGCAAAGATGCCTACAACTTAATGCGCCGCCATTTGGTCGACCTGAACCATGAAGAGTTTTGGATCATATTGTTGGGCCGATCAAGCAAAGTAATGAGTAAAGAGCTCATCAGTAAAGGTGGATTATCAGGCACTGTCGCTGATCCGAAAGTTATTTTTCATATTGCTTTGCAACATCAAGCCAGCGGTATTATCCTGATTCATAATCATCCATCAGGAAACTTAAAACCGAGTCAATTGGATATCAGTCTGACCAAAAGACTTTCTGAAGCCGGGCGCATGCTGGATATTCAAATCCTTGATCATCTTATTATCGGTGATACAGGATATTTTAGTTTTGGCGATGAAAGCTTGTTGTGATTTTAGATTTACGAATTACGATTTTAGATTTGACAACCAATATGTATAAAATCGTAATTCGTAAATCTAAAATCGTAAATAAACATCTTTCAGACTTTCGTTCTTCCCGACTTACGGACTAAATCCTATCTTTGCCGATTATCATTTTGCTATAATGAAGATCTCTTATAATTGGCTTAAACAATTTATTGATACAGATAAAACTCCTGAGCAACTATCGCAGATCCTGACCGGCATCGGTCTGGAAGTGGAGAGCCTGGAAAAAGTGCAGGCTATTCCTGGTGGATTGGAAGGTTTGGTGATTGGCTATGTGAAGGACACGCGTCAGCACCCTAACGCTGACAGGTTAAAGATAACCCAGGTAGATGCTGGTACTGGTGCTGAATTGCAAATAGTTTGCGGCGCGTCAAACGTAGCAGCCGGACAAAAAGTGGTGGTGGCTACCATTGGAACAACCGTCTATCCAACCAAAGGCGAACCATTTAAGATCAATAAATCTAAAATACGCGGCGAAGAATCAGAAGGAATGATCTGCGCTGAGGATGAGATAGGCCTGGGCGAATCGCATGAGGGTATTATGGTGCTGGATGCAGATGCTCCGATAGGTGACCTGGCTAAAGATTACTTCAAAGTAACAGACGATTACCTGTACGAGATCGGCCTGACACCAAACCGTGCAGATGCAGCTTCGCATTTAGGAACTGCGCGTGATATTGCCGCTTTCATCAAAACACATATCAATAAGCCGGACCTTTCTGCTTTTAAGGTTGATAATAATAGCCGCCCGATTGAAGTGGTGGTTGAGAATGCTGTGGCTTGTCCGAGATACTCAAGCGTAACTATTTCGGGTGTCGAAGTAAAAGACTCGCCAAAATGGTTAAAAGAAAAGCTGAGTGTTATTGGGGTAAGGTCGATCAACAATATTGTCGACATCACTAATTATGTGCTTCATGGATTAGGTCAGCCACTACATGCATTTGATGCAGATGCCATAAAAGGCAATAAGGTGATCGTTGGTACCTGCCCGGAAGAAACTATATTCAAGACGCTGGATGAAGTTGATCGTAAACTATCTGCTGATGATTTAATGATCAACAATGCTGAGGCCCCAATGTGTATAGCAGGGGTATTTGGTGGTATAGGTTCTGGTGTGAAAGAATCTACTAAGAATATATTCCTCGAAAGTGCTTATTTCAACCCGGTTTGGGTACGTAAGACCTCAAAGAGACATGGACTGAAAACCGATGCGTCTTTCCGTTTTGAGCGCGGTACTGATCCGAATATAACAGTTACTGCATTGAAATATGCTGCCTTGCTAATTAAAGAACTGGCAGGCGGAACAATTTCATCTGAAATATCCGATATCTATCAAAACCCGGTTTCACCGTTTGAGATTGATATTGCTTATAAGAACGTTGACAGGCTGATTGGTAAATCGATCACGCACCAGGAGATCAGATCGATCATCAAAGCTCTGGATATCGAGATCGTTAACGAATCAGAGGAAGGATTATCATTGAAAGTTCCTCCATACCGCGTGGACGTTACCCGCGAAGTAGACGTGATAGAAGAGATACTGCGTATTTACGGTTATAACAATATCGAAATACCTACCCAGATACGCGCATCGCTTAACAACTCAATCCGCCCTGAAAAAGATGATGTGCAGAATACGATTTCAGATATATTAAGCGCAAATGGCTTTAATGAGATTTTATCGAACTCATTAACCAAATCAGCTTATTCCAACAACCTGGATACTGCTGTGAAAATTCTGAATCCTTTGAGCAGCGATTTGGATGTGATGCGCCAGAGTATGGTGTTTTCAGGTTTGGAGGCAATTGCTTACAACCAGAATAGAAGAAAAACTGACCTGAAATTATACGAGTTTGGTAAGGTTTACAGTGTGAAGGAAGATAAATATACCGAGACCCAGCGTTTCGCAATATTCATTACTGGTGCCGATAAAGAAGAGCAATGGAATCAGAAACCGCAACAATTCTCGTTCTATAGAATAAAAGCGGTTGTTGATGCCTTGGTTCAAAGGCTGAACATCCGTGATTATACTGTTGAAGATGCTACCTGTAGTAAGATGGCTTTTGGTTTACAGTATATTCGTAACGGCAAGCAATTAGTGAAGTTTGGTGCAATAAATAAAGACTCATTGAAAAAGGTAGATGTGGAGAAGGAAGTTTTCTATGCCGATTTCAACTTCGATCTGGTGCTGGCGGCTGTGAAAAAGAATAAAATTGTTTACCAGGAGGTATCCAAGTTTCCGGCAGTACGTCGTGATCTGTCGATGCTGGTGGATACGCAGGTTACTTTCGGTCAGTTGAAACAGATCGCACAAAGAACTGAGCGCAAGTTGCTGAAAGATGTGAATGTATTTGACGTTTACCAGGGCGATAAGTTGCCGGCGGGCAAAAAGTCATACGCTTTAAGTTTTACTTTACAAGACGAAGAAAAAACTTTGACAGACAAAACAATAGATAGCATAATCCAAAAATTAATTTATAATTTCGGAAAAGAAGCAGGAGCGGAGATACGGAAATAGAGATTAGAGATTAGTTAATCAGAGATTAGTTATTAGCATGAAGGCATTCACAGACTTGGAAGTTTGGAAAAAATCAAGAACGCTGAGAAATAATATTTCTGAATTAACGAAATCGTTTCCGGCAGAAGAAAAATATTGATTAATAGATCAGATTATTCGTTCGTCCAGATCAATAGGCAATAATATTGCTGAAGGGCATGGAAGATTTCATTATGCAGATGCGTCGAAGTTTTTGATTAATGCAAGAGGTTCTGCAATTGAAACAATAGACCATCTAATCATAGCATTGGACGAAAACTATATAAATGAGGACGCATTTGATAAATTTAAAAATGATTGCGAAGAATGCGTGAAGATGATAAATGGATATATTAATTATTCAATCAACAGCTATGAAAAATGCTTCCTAATCTCTAATTAACTAATCTCTAATCTCTAATGACAGTTGCCGACCAGTTAGATAAAGTAATAACAAGAACCCAACGCCTGATGGAGCTTTGCTCTGCCTTGCAGGAGGAAAATGATTTATTGAAACTGGAAAATCAGTCGCTTACCGCTGCTGTAAAAGTGGGTAAAGACAAGGTTGATGAGCTGGAGCAGAAGATGAAAGTGCTGAAGATGGCGAAGTCGTTTTCGGAGACCAACGAAAAAACTCTTGACATAAAGCAAAAAATTAACGAATTTGTGCAAGAAATTGATAAGTGTATTGTATTACTGAAAAAGTAGTGCAAAAAGTGAATCGCTCAAATGGGAGAAATCTCCATAAAAATAAATATTGCTGACAGAGTTTACCCTTTAAAGGTAAACATGGAAGAAGAAGAAATTATACGCAGGGCAGCTAAGCTGATCAACGACCGGATAAAGGAATATCAGGATAATTATGCGGTCAGGGATAAACAGGATCTGCTTTCGATGTGTGTGCTGCATTACGCAACATCCTCATTAAAAGCGGAAAAGAAAGTGATGGTAGAAGACACGGAGGTGGCGGATAAGGTTTATCAACTGGATCACTTGTTGTCTGAATTTTTCTTGAAGTAATAACGTTCTTTACACATACTGAGCAAAATAAGATTTAACCGCAGTTAAATTTTAGGTTTCACTATTAAAAACTTAACGCTTCAATATCCGAGGATCAAGGAGGTATACGTTACTTACCCACGCGGTACTTAACGACGGCCCGGTCCCACCAAAAGATTTGAGGTTTTTCAATACATGACACTTAAAAATTAGTTGCGGTTTTTTATTTATATAAACTTAAAACATGACTGTAGTATTATACATCGTAATTGGGCTGCTGGCCGGTATCCCGACAGGGGTAGTTGTAGGCCGGTACATGCTCAGAAAGCTCTTTAAAGACCAGGAGCAGGCAGCACAGACCAAAGTAAAAAAGATATTGAAAGACGCCGAAAACGACGCTGAGATATTAAGAAAGAACAAATTGCTGGAGGCTAAGGAAAAATTCCTGCAAATGAAAGCCGAGCACGAGAACGAGATCAACTCAAAAAATAGCGCGATCAACCAACGTGAAAATGGCGTAAAGCAGAAGGAGCAATCGCTAAACCAACGCCTGGAAAATCTATCGCGCAAGGAAACTGAGATGGATAACGTGCGCAAAAACCTGGAAAGGCAAACCGATATTGCTGTTAAAAAGCAGGAAGAAGTAGAGCACCTTAAACAGCAGCACGTAGATCAACTGGAAACTATTGCCGGTATTTCGGCTGAAGAAGCTAAAAATCAACTGGTAGATAACCTGCGTGAGGAGGCCCGTACCAAAGCCATGATGCAGATAAAAGACATCGTGGACGAGGCTAAATTGACAGCCACCAAAGAAGCTAAAAAGATCGTTATCCAGACCATTCAGCGTACTGCTACTGAAAGCGCTATTGAGAACACCGTTTCTATTTTCAATATAGAAAATGACGAGATCAAGGGCCGTATCATCGGTCGCGAGGGTAGAAATATCCGTGCACTGGAAGCAGCTACAGGTATCGAAATTATTGTGGACGACACCCCGGAAGCAATTATCCTTTCAGGCTTTGATCCGGTTCGTCGTGAGATTGCCCGTTTGGCTATGCACCGTTTAGTAACTGACGGTCGTATCCACCCGGCACGTATTGAAGAGGTGGTTGCCAAAACCAAGAAACAGATTGAAGAAGAAATAGTAGAAATAGGCGAGCGTACCGTGATCGACTTAGGTATTCATGGTTTACATCCTGAGTTGATCCGCATGGTTGGCCGTATGCGCTACCGCTCATCTTACGGTCAGAACCTGTTACAGCACTCACGTGAGGTTGCTAATTTCTGCGCTACAATGGCTGCTGAATTAGGCCTGAATGTGAAAATGGCTAAACGTGCAGGTCTATTGCACGATATCGGTAAAGTGCCCGATGATAATCCTGAATTGCCTCACGCAATTTTGGGTATGCAACTGGCTGAGAAGTTTAAGGAGCACCCTGAAGTGTGCAACGCCATCGGCGCTCACCACGACGAAATTGAGATGACCTCGATGTTATCGCCAATTGTTCAGGCTTGTGACGCTATCTCAGGCGCTCGTCCAGGTGCACGCCGCGAGGTAGTTGAAAGCTACATTAAGCGTCTGAAAGAACTGGAAGAACTGGCATTGTCATACCCTGGCGTAGAGAAAACATTCGCTATCCAGGCTGGTCGCGAGCTGCGTGTAGTGGTTGAAAGCGAAAAGATTTCTGATGCACAATCAGAAGTTTTAGCTGCCGATATCTCTAACCGTATTCAGACCGAGATGACTTATCCTGGCCAGATCAAAGTAACTGTGATCAGGGAAACCCGTTCGGTTGCTTTTGCAAAATAAAATAAGAGCATAGCCTCATCCCCAACCCCTCTCCGGAAAGGAGAGGGGCTTTATATTTTTTATCGTGGCGAATAACAAATCCTCAAATAAAGCTGGTCCTGCAAAGGCGGATGTCCGGCCAATTGATCGCTATTTTGATCAGTATAATGAGCATCACCAAAATCCAACCAATAAACTCATCCATTGGATATGCGTACCGCTCATCGTGTTCAGCATATTCGGATTGGTGTGGGCTATTCCATTTCCAGATTTGAAATTCTTGGGTTCATATAACGGATACTTTAACTGGGCGTCGTTTCTTATCGCTGCAGCTATCTATTACTATTATAAGTTGTCGCCCACCATATCCTATTTCATGCTATTTGTGCTGATGGGTTTCAGCTATGGAATAATAGAGCTGGCCGATTGGCAAAAGGCAGGTGGCCCGTCTATGTGGCTGGTATGCCTTGTTATATTTGCATTAGCGTGGGCAGGACAGTTTATTGGCCATAAAATAGAAGGGAAGAAGCCCTCTTTTATGGATGATCTGAAATTTTTGCTTATCGGGCCGATATGGCTGCTGCATATTATTCTGAAGAAGCTTTCTCTCCGGTATTAAGTATCAAATGCTGTTCAGCACGATGATCTCGATCGCATCAGTCACATTCTTACATTTATTGGCCGATGCTTCTAATGAGAATAATATATCCCGGTGTTTGATGAGTTTAATAGCGTCTTTCTCCTGTGCAAAAAGATCAGCCAGGGCATGAGAGTATATTAGATCTGTACGGTGTTCATAATCCTTCGTCAGGCGACATGAGGCCAGCATTCCTTCCGTATCAACTATCTTGCTCAATCCATTAATGAGTTTCTGTAATTCAATGCACGAAAGTTTGATGTACTTTACAATTTCGTGGATGGCCGGTAGGAAGATATCTATTTCGTAAAGGTTAATTCTCCCTGCTGCTTCATGAATATTGTCAGCTACATCATCAATCGCTGATGCCAATATGTGAATGTCTTTACGGTTAAGCGGCGTAAAAAATACTTTGTCCAGCCCAAGATAAACCTTGTGCGTTATATCGTCGCCAGTTTCTTCTAAATGATTGATCTGCTTGAATAAAACCTCGCGATCAGCTATATCGTCCGTTTCTACAACAGCCGAAAGCAACTCAGACATTTCTACAATATTCTTCCCCGCCTGGTTAAATAATCCATAAAATAAGGTCCGGTGCGAGAAAAAGTCGAAAAACAGGTTGCGCATATTAGGTATATATTCTAAATGCAAAATTACCTGCTGATTATTAAGACATCATTAAAGCAGGTCAACCCAATGTTAAGTAATTGTTATTTTATGATAAAAATGGATTTTTGATGCAAATACCTGATTTTCAAATAATTATTTATTATTTAACTATTAATTTATATGTTTTAATTGATAATGACGTGTTTAGTTAGGTTAAACTTAATGTTGGCATAATATTACCAAATGTTAATCATGTCTTAACATTAAGGTAATGCAAGCGATGCAACTTTGACCCGAAATTTAATTTAACCTCACCAGACATGGAAAGAAAGTTTACAAAACTTGCAGGATCAATTTTAATGTTGAGCCTTTTATCGGTTGGCTTTAATGCTAAAGCGCAAACCACTTTCGCTTCTGACATGAAGCTGAAAAAAGAAACTAAAAAAGATTCATCTGCTACTACACTGACTGAAACTAAAGCAACAAAACCAGCTGAAGACACCACATGGAAGCCACAAAGAAGACTTTGGGGTTATGCATTTGGTGATTTCTACTACAACGCACATGCAGACGCAGCAGGCAGAGGTCCGGAAACAATGTACAATGGCGTACCTACTTACAGAAATGCATTCCAGTTCCGTCGTTTGTATTTAGGGTATGATTACGAAATAACCAAAAAATTCAAGGCACAAGTGTTATTGGCTTCTGAGCCTAACGCAAACACTGGTGTTGTTAGCGCAACCAGTACCAGTACTACAACAGTAACCGGCGGTACTCCAGGCGAAACAGCTACCACTACTACCAAAACAACCACCACAACATCTAACGGTGATAACCTGGTTGATGGTAAAATGGCGTTCTGGATCAAAAACTTTAACTTACGTGTAAGAGATCTTTGGACTGGTACCGACTTTGTGATCGGTGAAATGAGCACTCCTGGTTTCGCATTAAATGAGCCTGGAACCAACGGACCAACTTCACTTTCTGAAAGTACCTGGTCTTATCGTTCAATCGAAAAGACAATCACCGACTTTCACAAAAATAACTCATATGACGTAGGTGCAGCTTTGCAAGGAACTTTTGACCCTGCAACCAAAAATTACGGTTATGTGTTCATGGTGGGTAATAATACAACTTCGAGCTTATTGTCAGCTACGAATGCAAACACTGGTTTCTTCAAAATATTTTATGGTGATATCTGGGCTAAATTCCTGAACCAAAAATTGTTTGTAGATATCTATGCTGACTATGCAAGAACAAACTCTACCACTGCAACCGTTCCTGGTCAGGAGCATAACATGTTCAAAATATTCGCTTCTTATTCTACTAAACCAATCACTTTCGGAGCAGAGGCTTACACCCAGAAAATCGGAAACGGTTTAAGCAACACTACTACAAATGCAGTAGAAGATGGAACAGTTAACGGTTTGTCATTATGGGTTAGAGGTCCGATTGTTAAGAACCTGAACTATTTCGCACGTTACGATACTTACAATCCTGATAAAAATTTCAATGCAAATGATGTTTACAATAGCACTTTCAATACAAACTATGGTAACTACACTGCATTTTATAAAGAAACTTTTTACACCGCAGGTTTAGATTATAACCCTACTAAGAACGTACACTTTGAGCCAAACGTTTGGTTGGTAAACTATAAAGATCAGAGAGCATCTACTGTTACAGGTTATGCACCTAATGATCACAACTTAGTGTTCCGCTTTACTTTCTTCTACACTTTCGGTAAATAAGAATAGCATTTTAAAAGAGCAAAAACGCAAATCATGAAAATAATTAAAAGTCTCAAATTAGCAGTTGTTGCAGTAGCAGCATCGTCCATCGCACTATCAGCTGCGGCGCAGGACAACACCCTTTTGGGCGCAGGAAGTACCTTTGTGTACCCACTGTTCTCAAAAATATTCTCAAAATACACTGCTTCAAAAGTAAACTACCAATCAATTGGTTCAGGTGGTGGTATTTTGCAGCTGACTAACAAAACTGTTGATTTTGGTGATTCTGATGCTCCTTTGAACGAGGATCAAACCAAAAAAATGAGTGCACCGGTTCTGCACATCCCAATGACTTCAGGCGCTGTTGTAGTTACTTACAACGTACCAGGTGTTAAAGGTGGTTTGAACCTGAGCGGTAAAGACTTGGCTGATATCTTCCTGGGTAAAATTACCAAATGGAACAGCCCTGAAATCGCTGACGCTAACAAAGGTGTTGCTCTTCCTGATCTTCCAATCGTAGTTGTTCACCGTTCAGACGGTAGCGGTACCTCGTTCATCTTTACTGATTATTTAACTAAAGTAAATGCTGATTGGGCTAAAAAAGTAGGAAAAGCAAGCGCTGTTAACTGGCCAGCTGGTTTAGGTGGTAAAGGCAGCGAAGGTGTTGCTGGTTTAGTAAAACAAACTCCGGGTGGTATCACTTATGTTGAGTTAGCTTATGCTAAACAAAACGGTATGGCTTTCGCTAACATCCAAAATAAAAGCGGTAAATATATCGCTCCAACCATTGAAGCTACTACTTTGGCGAGTAATGTAACCATCCCTGCCGATTCAAAAGTATCTATCACTAACACTGATAATGCTAAAGGTTATCCGATTGCAAGCTTTACATGGGCTTTGATCTACAAAGAACAAAACTACAATGGCCGTTCAAAAGCCCGTGCTAGTGAACTGTTGAAATTATTGTGGTACAATGTTCACCAGGGTCAGGCTGAGTGTGCTCCTTTGAACTACGCTCCGCTTTCAAAATCAGCTGTAAAAGCTGCTGAAGCAATTTTGAAATCAGCTACTTACGACGGTAAAGCAATTCTATAATTAAAGAATCAAGAAGCAAGAGCCAAGAACCAAGTGAATTATTCAGCAAAAGTCCTGACTCTTGAATCTTAGCTCTTGACTCTAAAATATACCAATTACCAGCCCCGAACAAGGCGCTGGTAATTGTTTTGTAAAGCATAACCAACATTTTATGAAACCATCCTTCGCAAATGCCGACAATGCGGCCGGCGCAAACATCCAGGATAGCTTCGTTCCTCAAACACAGGTTAAAGTGAAAAATTCAAGATTAGCCCTATCCGACAAGCAACTCAAATGGGAGGTCTCATTTAAGAAGATACTGATCATTATGAGCGCTATTTTGTTAGTGCTTGTATTGGGCATCATGGTAACCCTCATTATCGAGTCGTTGCCGTCCATCAAGGCATTGGGTATTGGATATCTTTGGGGAAAAGTATGGGATCCGGTTAGTAATATCTATGGAGCTTATCCATTTTTGATCGGTACGCTGCTGACTTCGTTCATCGCGCTGATCATTTCCATACCGTTTTCATACGCCATTGCTATTTACCTGGGCGAATACAACCCGAAAGGATGGCTTTCTGACCTGTTAAAAAATACGATCGAACTGATCGCCGCAGTACCGTCAATCATTTATGGTTTCTGGGGATTGTTTGTACTGGTTCCGATCGTTCGCGCTCTCGAGATCAAATTCCACGTGCTGCCTTATGGCATCGGTATCTTCACTTCATCGTTGATCCTGGCTGTGATGATCATCCCTTATGGTGCATCATTAGGTATCACATTGATCAGGATGGTACCATCACCATTAAAGGAAGCCGCTTACGGATTAGGCGCTACCCGCTTTGAAGTGATCCGTAAGGTGATTATGCCTTACACCCGTTCAGGTTTATTTGCCGGTATATTATTGTCACTGGGTAGAGCTTTGGGTGAAACCATGGCAGTGACCATGCTTATCGGTAACACCAGCGCCGTACCAACCAGCATTTTTGCGCCGGGTAACACTATGGCCAGCGTTATAGCCAATGAGTTTACTGAGGCTGATCATACTGAATATTTATCCGCGCTTATCGAGCTCGGTTTGGTGCTTTTCCTGGTAACTGTCGTTATCAACCTAATTGGCAAAAGAATTATTACACGCGTTACAAATAACTAAGGCATGGAAGCAAAAATTGGATTCAGAAATGTAAAGAGTTTGATCTTTAAGGGGATCATCATCTTTTTTGCCTTTTTAATTACCCTGCCTCTTATTATCATATTGCTTTATATAATAAAGCAAGGCGCTGGTCAGGTTAACTGGCATTTCTTAACACATGTGCCTGCACCGGTTGGTGAAAAGGGTGGTGGTATCATCAACGCCCTTGTAGGAAGTGCCCTGATGGTGGTAATGTCATCTGTGATTGCTATCCCTATCGGAATGATGGCAGGTATCTACCTAAGTGAAAACCCACGTACGAAACTGGCATATTATGTTGGTTTATGTGTTGATATATTGCAAGGCGTTCCGTCAATTGTGGTAGGTATTGTGGCTTACTTCTGGCTGGTAAAACCTTTGGGAACTTTCTCGGCACTGTCTGGTAGTATTGCTTTAGCTATCATGATGCTACCGATTGTGATCAGGGCAACAGAGCAAACATTGCTGATGCTGCCACCATCATTAAAAGAAGCAGCCTTGTCATTAGGTGTGCCTTATCACCGTGTGATCTTAAAGGTGATCGTGCCTTGCGGTTTCGCAGGTATATTATCAGGTATCACTCTTTCGATAGCCCGTGTGATTGGTGAAACTGCACCGTTGCTGTTTACAGCTTTTGGTAGTCCGTTCCTGTCGGCTGCTTTAGGAAAACCGATGGAAAGCTTGCCACACTTAATATTTACCTATGCCACCAGTCCGTACGATGACTGGCATGACCTGGCCTGGGGTGCATCGTTCATATTATTAGTATTTGTTTTAACACTAAACATAATCACGAAAGTGATGACAAGAAAATGGAAAGTACAATTGTAAGCGCTGAAAATATCAATGCCTATTATGGCGAAAGTCACGCCATAAAAAACGTAAACATCAAGATCAACAAAAACGAAGTTGTTGCAATGATGGGCCCATCGGGCTGCGGTAAAACAACCTTCCTGCGTTGCATTAACCGTATGCACGAACTGATACCGAACGCAAGGGCCGAAGGGGTGATGAAACTTGATGGCGAAGACGTTTATAAAATGAATGTTATTTATGTTCGCTACAAGATCGGGATGGTATTTCAACGTCCTAACCCGTTCCCAAACCTGAGCATTTACGAAAACGTGATAGCAGGTTATTTACTGAACGGCATCAAAATGTCAAAAGCTGATAAAGATGTTATCGTTGAGAAATCACTAACCAGCGCAGCACTTTGGAAAGAGGTTAAAGACTCCCTGCACAAAAAAGGTACTTTCCTTTCAGGTGGTCAGCAACAGCGCTTGTGTATTGCACGTGCTATCGCGATGCAGCCTGAAGTGATCTTGTTCGACGAGCCAACCTCGGCACTTGACCCGATCTCTACTTCAAGCGTTGAAAATCTGTTCCATGAATTGAAGCAAAACTATACCCTGATCATCGTAACGCACAACATGCAGCAAGCAGCGCGTGTGAGCGACAGGACGGCTTTCTTCTACATGGGCGAATTGGTTGAGTTTGACGATACCAAGATCATGTTCACCAACCCGAAAGATCAGCGTACACAGAATTACATCACCGGCAGGTTCAGTTAATATTTAGCTACTTAATTTTAGTAATTTAAAGACATGACACAATTAGAAAACGAAATAGGCGCTCTTAAAAAAGAACTGGCGAACATGTGGATCCTTGTTCAATCACAACTGAACAAAGCCCGCGAAGCTATGGTAAATTTCGATAAAGACCTTGCCCGGGAAGTGTTGGTGAAAGAGAAAAGGGTTAACTCGTTCGAATTAAAGATCGACCGCGATTGCGAAAATATATTTGCTCTGTACTGCCCCGTGGCTATCGACCTGCGCTTCTTATTAGCAGCATTGAAGATAAACACCAATTTGGAGCGTATCGGTGATATTGCTGCTGGCGTAGCAAAATATGTGATCGACTCAACTGCCGGTTTTGATAAAAAAGTATTGGAAGCTACTGACGTGATACGTATGTATGATGAGGCTATCAATATCGTTATCGATACCCGTACCGCATTTGAAAATGAAGACACAGCATTAGCAAGAAGTGTGTTTAAGCACGATGAAATGCTTGATGCTGTAAATCATAAAGCAAATGCTAATGTCGGCGAGGTGATTAAAGAAGATATTACTATGCTGAATGAAGCATTGTTTATACTGTCTATCATCCGCAAACTGGAGCGTATCGGCGATCAATCTAAAAATATCGCTGAAGAAATTATATTCTACGTAGAAGCTAAGATCCTGAAACATTCAGGAGCTTCGAGAGCTAAACAATAAACCTTTGATATTGTGATTTTGAGAAAGGCGCCGGTTGGGCGCCTTTTTTATTTTACAGGGTTTTTCTGGAAATACCGGTGATTACGAAGAAGTAATTTCCTTGTTTGTTTCTAACGTTTTTATCCTCAAAAACAACACATGTTAGGTAAAGTGTCTCTCCTCGCTTTATCATTTCAGGATTAAAATGCGCCTTGTGACTGATTGGCCCGTCTGTATACCAATTGCAGCCAATAGGCATAAACCCAATTGCGCTGCTTCCGGCGTCCGGGGTATCATAATCATTATACTTTAGCTTCTTCTCTTTAGCCAGGATCGATAATAGCGGTTCGTCGCCACTTCTATGATAGTCGCGGTAATAAGCACTAACCGTAATGGTCACAGTGCCATTTTTAAATTTAACACCCTTTAAAAAATTACAAGCTGTGTCTGGCTGATTAGCTGTTTGAGCAATAGCTACGAAAGAAAAGCCGACAAATAGAATGCTCAATAATAATGATCTCATAATAAGTCTTAGGAATTAAAAAACTCAATCAACCACTTAACCTAATCCAACTTAATCAACTCCTCCTACAAGTTCTTTCCTAATTTCTCCAAAATATCCTGAGGAACCTTTTGCAAATCGAGAACCAGAAATCCATCCAGACAATCAGCAAACTTTGGGTCGATATTAAAGCAGATGATCTTTGCGTTGAGTGAGATATATTGACGTAATAGCACAGGCACTTTCATACTCCGTGTTTCCACTTCCGATATCAGGTTATCCAGGCCCTTAAAGCTGTCTTCGCCGGCCATTAACAGATCGGTGTCAATGCTCGAAAAATCAACCCTGAATTTCTTTCTCGGGCGTACATATTGTGCCAATTCTTCATCGAAATGGTTGCGATTGATGTAATCGACGATAAGTGACTTGGAGAATTTTGAAAACGAATTGCTGATACTTACTGGTCCGATGAGGTAGCGGTAGCGCGGGTTATCGATCAGGTATTTTAATATGCCTTTCCATAACAGGAATAAAGGCAATGGTTTTTGCTGGTATTCTTTGCGGATAAATGATCGGCCGAGCTCAAGACTTTTTCTCAATACCGGTGTAAACTGCTCTTTTATCTTGAATAGTTCGGCAATATAAAACCCTTTTTTGCCAAAGCTGTAAAATATCTCATCACCCAATCCAATTCTGTAAGCGCCCACGATCAGTTTTGCTTCGGTGTCCCAGATAAACAGGTGATTGTAGTAGATATCATATTCATCCAGGTCGACACTCTTATTGGTGCCTTCGCCAATTTCCCGGAAAGTTACCTCCCGTAACCGGCCTATTTCGCGAATAATGTTAGGTATAGAAGATGTTGGTACAATAAATACCTCGTAATTCTTCTCCACCCAGACCCGGTAGTTCTCGCGCAAAGGCTCTACCTCTTTTTCCAATATGGATGCGGGCATCTCCCGGGCAATATCTTCAGCTTCTTTCCTGATCTTGAATAGATTCCGTGGATTGAATATCTTCTTTTCCTCTTCCAGCCCGGTTCCTAGAGCATAAGTACGCGCTCTCAGGAAATTGAGTAGCTTGGTTGGATTATTACCTTCCGGAATATCTTCAACGTTAATAGGCTTGCCGATGCGCAATTGAATGGTGTGCCCCTGTTTGTTGAACAATTCAGATGGCAGTTTGGCGGTGCGCAATGCCGGGTGGATCATGCTCAACAGATTAAACAGCAGACCATTGTTGCCATGAAAATAGATAGGCACCACAGGGACTTTTGCTTTAGCGATGATCTTGCCTACAACAGGGTGCCACATACGATCGGTAACCTGTTGTTTATCTACTTTAAAAGTAGAAACCTCACCAGCAGGGAAAATGCCTATCGGCGTACCATTGCCCAACAGCTCTAAAGTGGTTTTTAGCCCGCTGATGCTTGACGAATGATCGATATTCTCAAAGGGATTTACCGCGACAAAGTAATCGGCCAGATTGGGGATCTTTTTAAGCAGGAAGTTGGCCATTACTTTAGCATCTGGCCGAACCATGCAGAGCATTTTCAGCAACACCATGCCCTCAATACCACCATAAGGGTGATTGGCTATGGCAATAAAGCTGCCTTCTTTGGGTATATTTCTTAGCTCACGTTCGTCAAATTCGATACTTACACCGCATCCTTCCAGTATAGCATCCACAAAATCAGGTCCTTGCTTGGGCTGGGCCTGGGCAAACAACTTGTTTACCTGGTTTATTTTCATCACCTCCATCAGCAAAGCTGCCAGTCCGGGCATTTTCAGCTTATCCAGTTTGGTAGCCTTTGCAAACTCTTCAGTGCTTATGATCTTCATTTAGTTTTTCAAAAAGTATAGGTGGATTTTAATCCAATAAATATGCTAAAAATTTCTTTAATTTACAGTTGTACACAGCTAAACCTTAATGAGATCAACCTTAAAAAAATACTTGTCCATCACCAAAAAAGAATGGAACGGAATGGTGGTATTGGTCGTTTTGATCGCGCTTGTCCTGGCTGCACCTTACCTTCTCCAACTGTTCCGCAAAGATACAACAATTAACCCTGCCGAATTCAATAAAGCCGTTGCTGTACTCAACCATGCCCAAAAATCGCAAGGTGATGACGATGAAGCAAATGCTGTACCAGTCAACAAAAAAGCAGCTGATGGAGTGGTAATTGAATTGAACTCAGCCGATTCGGCAAAGCTTACTGAGCTGAAAGGTATAGGAGCGTCATTCGCCCGACGAATAGTGAATTATCGTAATCGTTTAGGTGGATTTATTAGCAAAGATCAGCTTAAGGAAGTATACGGTATGGATGACGACCGTTATGCCGAAATGCAGGCGCAGGTATCGGTTGATCCGTCACATGTTCAGAAGATACATGTCAATAAAGTTGACTTCGATGGGTTAAAGCATTTTCCTTATTTGACTTTTAAGCAGATGAACGCCATTGTCCAGTTTCGTGAGCAGCATGGCGATTATACTTCATTAAACGATATGCGCAATATTGCCATTCTGAATGACGAAATTTTGCGTAAAATTGAGCCTTATATCGACTTCAAATGATAGAGCAGCAAATAAAAGACGCCGTACGCGATATAGCTGATTTTCCAAAACCAGGGATTGTATTTAAAGATATCACCCCAATACTGAAGGACCCTGAACTTTGTGAGAACATTGTAGATGCCTTTATTGAAAAACTGAAAGGTATCCGCATAGATGTGGTCGCAGGAGTAGAAAGCCGTGGTTTTTTATTTGGGTTGACTTTGGCAACTCGCCTGGGCGTACCTTTTATTCCTGTCAGGAAAGCGGGTAAGCTGCCTTACACTATCAAACAAAAGGCTTATAAGTTGGAGTATGGCACCGCTATCATTGAGATGCATGTCGATGCCTTTGAACCTGGTCAGCATATTCTGATACACGATGACCTGTTAGCTACCGGCGGCACCGTAACCGCAGCAAGTGAACTCATTACTGAAATGGGAGGTGTAATTGCCGGGTTTGCTTTTGTGGTAGGCTTAGGTTTTCTGAATGGTCAAGAACGTATCCAAACATGGAGCGATAATATTATCGTATTGGCGGATTATTGACCGTTGGATCAGACCCAACCGTCATTGCGAGGAGTGAGCGACGAAGCAATCCCCGACTTACAGGTCCGCTATACATAATCTACACCGTCCTATTCTCCCTGCAAAGTTTGGGATTGCTTCGTTCCTCGCAATGACGCACTTTTATTTTTTTTATTTTATCCTCTTAAAATCAGTTTGTTATAATTACCTTTAATTAAGGTTTTTCAGTCGGACCCACCGAAACCTTATTCATCGAATAAGTAGAGACGAAATGCATTGCGTCTCTAAAACTCAATAATTAACCTAATTTTTTACTGTTATGAAAACCAATTATCAATCTCAGTCAGACCAGCGCCGCAACTTTCTGAAACAGGTTGCTACAGGCGCTGCCGTATTAGGTACAGGAATATTAGCCTCACCACTTTCATTAGCTGCTGAAAATGTTTCGGCGCCCGGTACATCCGATGGCGACGAATGGTTTAAGCAGGTAAAAGGAACCCACAAAATTGTATTTGACGTTACTGGTCCAAATGGACTAATGCCTTTTGCATGGCCAAGAGTATTTACACTCACCAACGCCGCTACCGGAACTCCGGAAAAAGATTGTGGTGTAGTAGTTATCCTTCGTCACAACGCTATCCCTTATGCTTTGAACAATGATCTGTGGGCGAAGTATAAGTTCGGCGAAATGTTCAAGATCATGGAAGAAGACGATAAGACACCGGCTACCAAAAACCCTTTCTGGCAGCCAGCCCCCGGCACCTATAAAGTACCTGGAATAGGCCCTGTACAAATCGGTATAAACGAGTTGCAGGATACCGGCATTAAATTCTGTGCATGCGGAATGGCTATTCAGGTGTTCTCGGCTGTAGCAGCTATGCAAAGTAATGGGGACGCCAATGCCATTAAAAACGAATGGATTGCAGGATTACTGCCCGGCGTACAGATTATGCCATCTGGTGTTTGGGCAGTCGGCCGCGCGCAGGAACACGGGTGCGCTTATTGTTTTGCAGGATGAGTGCATGTGTGATGCCATTAATTTAAGAAATATCGAACATCGAATACTGAATATCGAATAATGAAGTAAAAACTTCGGTGTTCAGTATTCGAAATTCATTATTCGATATTAAGTCTTTAGTTGCTTAACCGCACCTCATTAATCACTCTATGTCCCGTACCCTAAGTTTAATACTATTTATCACTGTCTTCGCTGCTGCATTAGTTATGACGGCGTGCGAGAAGCATGATAAGACTGTCGCGTCCACAAAAGAACTGAAATCCGCCAAACCAAAGTGGGTTATCCCCGATACCAGCGAAATAACCGACACTGAAGAAGCGAAATTGATCAAATACGGGAGATCACTTATTGTAAACACATCCTACTATTTCGGACCGAAAGGATTGATCGCCCATAAAAGTAACGGCTTAAATTGCCAGAATTGCCATTTGAATGCAGGCACTAAGCTGGATGGTAATAATTTTTCACTAACTGCCGTCGGCTATCCTCGTTTTAAGGAAAGGAGGGGCTCGACGGAGACCATTGTTAAAAAAGTAGAGGATTGCTTTGAACGAAGCCTGAGCGGCAGCCGTATCGATAGTAACAGTCGCGAAATGAAGGCCTTTGTAGCTTATCTGAAATGGATCGGAAAAAATGTAAAGAAGGGCACTAAACCGGCAGGATCAGGTATTGAGGAGCTGGCTTTCCTGGATCGCCCGGCAGATACTGCGGTAGGGAGGGCCGTTTACGTTTCTAAATGCCAGGTTTGTCATGGTAAAAACGGGGAAGGTTTATTGAATGCAACAGGAACGTCTTATACTTATCCGCCATTGTGGGGTACGCACAGCTATAACATTGGCGCAAGTATATATCGCTTATCCAAATTCGCTGGATTTGTAAAGCATAACATGCCCTACAACGCTGATAAAAGCGCCCAGCTTACCAATGAACAAGCCTGGGATGTTGCAGCCTTTGTAAATTCTCAATTCCATCCCTATAAAAATATAGAAGGGGATTGGCCGAAGCTGGCTACCAAGCCTTATGATTATCCGTTCGGACCTTATGCCGATAGTTTGTTTAATAAAGATCAGCGTAAGTACGGCCCTTATGGACCGATAAAGAAGCATTATCCGGGCTTGGGGAAGAAGTAGTCTGAACCATGATCCGCAGGATTAAATGATTAGCTTGACTAGCAGTCATGGGCATCCTTAAATCCCTATGAATCATGGTTCAGACAATCACCTTGCTACCACCGTAATGCTCTGCGTAGTATGCGCACTAAAATACCCTAAAGTCGAGGGTGTAATATTAGTAGGCGGATTAGACGGCGCCACTGCCCCTCCCGGGTTATTGCCCTGTTGCTGTTCCAGCGTAAACCAATAAGTAAATACCGGTCTGTCTATGTTTTGCATCTCTATTCTTACTGTATCGCCCGGGAAGATGTCTGTTTCGTTTTGTTGGAGGTCGAGTGTAACATGTTTGCCATCAATAAACTGATCATCAAAAGCAAAAATGGTATTTACTTGTACGTGATTTACAAACATCAAAAATCGGTATTGATTTTTTACTCCAGCCGGATCGTTGAAATAAACAGTCATCATCCTTTTATTGTCGCTTTTATCAAGGATATTGTTTGAGGTCGCAATGGAGTCCATCGCTACATATTGTGGCATTACCGAACGCGCCTGATAGGTTTCGCCCCCTGTGTTGACGGTTAATACATAAGTATTACCCAATATTCCAACTCCTTTTTCCACCGAATAAGTACCAGCCGGGCCTTCAGTCATATCAAAATAGCGGTTAGTTGTACTATCGTAAATAGTTACAGTTGCTCCTGTTATAGCTGGATAGGTATTGGTGCCGGTAAAAGGTACATTGCGGCTCAGCTTCACATACTGCGGACCTGGTTCATCGGTAATATTTCCCTCGATCACCAGTTTGCCGCTATCATTACCCAGATCGAGCTTGATCACTTTTTTGCATGATAGTGCCACTATTGCTATTAGCAATAAACCTGTCAAATATTTAATCCTCCTCAATTTCATGCATCAAAATTTAAAATTCCAGGTTACGGATGGTATCATGGTTGCAAAAATGCTGGTCTCCACAGCCTCTGTTGTATTCGGTGTAGTTTTGCTGTCGCGGAATGTAATAGTGTATGGGTTCCGATGCGCATATACATTATATATTCCGAATGTCCAGCTCGAGTGATATTTTTTATGCTCTTTGCCTTCCAATGTGGCGCCAATGTCCAGCCTGTTGGTGGATGGCATGCGGTAGCCATTACGTTGTGAATAAGAATATGTAGTTAATCCGCCAATTTCGTATTTGCCAGTCGGATAGGTAACGGCGTTGCCGGTTCCATACACAAAGTTGGCTGAGAATGTCCAGCGTTTGTTATATTGATAAATGCCGACCACTGAGATATCATGTGTACGGTCTTGCGTTGCAGGATAATATTGGTCGTTATTAATTCCGGGGAATTTACGTTCAGTGCGGGATAGCGTATAGCCTATCCATCCATTGAACTTGCCATATTTCTTTTTCAGGAAGAGCTCCAAACCATATGACCGACCTGTGCCATAAACCAATTGCGATTCTACGCCCTGATTAACGAGTAATTGTGCACCGTCTTTATAGTCGATCTGGTTTTGCAGCCATTTATAATATACCTCGGCCGAGAACTCAAAGTTGTTATCCTGGAAGTTTTTGAACCATCCGGTAGAAAGCTGATCGGCAATTTCAGGTTTGATATTATTGCTGCTCATCACATACAAATCGGTTGGGGTATTGCTGGTTGAATTGGTGAGCAGGTGGATATTTTGTGTATTGCGGTTATAGGAGAACTTGACCGAGTTTGCATCATCCAAAGTATAGCTTGCCGAAAAGCGTGGTTCAAGATTGGTATAGCTTTTTACCAGTTGACCGGAAGTATAAGTTCTTGAACTGGCAACGTTTCCATCAGCATCATAGGTACTAAAAGTTCCTGGGCCTAACAGGAAGAAATTGCTCAGGCGTAAGCCATAAAGTAAGGTTAAATGGTTATTTGCTTTCCATTCGTCACTGATATAAGCTGCTGTTTCATAACCATAGCGGTCTTCCACATGGATATTATTAAAACTGGATGACGGCGGCGCCGTAATATCACCCGGCGCGATGGTATGATGTAACAAATTCACGCCGAATTTAACGGTATGATTGTCACCCATGGAGTAGGAGAGATCCTCTTTCAGATTCACATCGGTGATTTTGGACGTCGCTTTAAAACCTTCGTTATTCAAAAAGCTTTCTACTACATAATTATAGTTGCTATAAACAAGCGAGGTGTTCGAGAACAGCCGGCTATTGAATAAATGATTAAAACGAATGGTTCCGGTTGAATTACCCCAATTAGTACCAAAGGTGTTTTTGAGTGACAGTACATCTTTACCAAAATATCCCGACAGGTAAATGGCATTCTTATCGTCAAAATGGTAATTAGCTTTGGTATTCAGATCATAAAAGTAGATGGAGCTACCGCGGATGGTTGAATCGGATGAGGCTTTTAAAAAAAAGTCGATATAAGTGCGACGAGCGCTCACCATAAATGAGCCTTTATCTTTTACCAATGGACCTTCAACTTTAATACGCGATGAGATCAACCCTAAACCGCCCTGAACGGTGTAATCCTGGTTATTACCTTCGTTCATTTTAATGTCGAGAACAGAAGATAGACGCCCGCCAAATTCAGCAGGCATGCCACCTTTATAAAGACTCACATCCTTTATAGCATCAGAGTTGAAAGTAGAGAAGAAGCCAAAAAAGTGCGAAGCATTGTACACGGTCGCTTCATCCAGCAGGATCAGGTTCTGATCAGCGCCACCGCCACGTACATAAAAACCTGTATTCCCTTCACCTGATGACTTTACCCCTGGCAGTAGTGACAAGGTTTTTAAAATATCTCTTTCGCCAAGCAATACAGGCACCTGGTTTATCTGCGCCATATTCAGTTTCTCGACACCCATTTGCGGGGAGGCTATATTATCATTATTGGGCCCGTTAGCACGGATCACTACTTCTTTCAGACTGCTTTTTACCTGCAGTGGGATATTTACCTCCTGATTTTGGTGCAAGGATACTTTCTGCTCCACGGGTTCATAACCAGTGTAGCTAAATAATAAGGTATAATCACCCTCTGGAGCATAAATGGAATAAAAGCCATAGCTATTGGTAACAGTACCACTCTGCGGTAATTCTTTTATGCGGACGGTAGCGCCGATAAGCTGCTCACCCGTAGTTCCGTCTTTTATTGTACCGTTGATGGAATATTTCTTTTGGCCGAAGGAGGTAAGAGATATACTAATAAGTAGAAAAAGCAGTAACGTTTTGGCCATCAAGGAAGATTTGTTGCTAAAGTAGCGGTAATACCGATATCATTCACTAAAAATTTAGATGATAAGTGTTAAATAATGTTACAGGGGCACAAATTGTAAGTGGCGAGGCGCCAGGCGGATGGCGTTTGCAGAGCAACGGAGCAACCGCATGCAGTACAGGATAAACTGTCTTTTCGCCATCCACCTAGCGCCCAGCGCCAAAACATTGCTTTTATTATGCATGCATAGTAAATGATTTTGTTTAAATTGCGACATATATTATATACCTATATGGATAATGGCTATAAAATTGATACCGGCTTTGATTTTTCCGTTTCTGAAAACCAGCAGATGGTGGGACAAATGGCTAAGGACTTTGCTGAAAAGCATATCAAACCCCACGTAATGGAATGGGATGAAGAGCAGCATTTCCCACGTGAACTGTTTAACAAACTGGGAGAGCTGGGCATGCTCAGTGTTTTTGTTCCTGAAGAATATGGTGGTTCGGGCTTTGGGTATTTTGAATATGTGACCGTTATCCAGGAGATCGCTAAAGTGTGTGGTTCGATAGGATTATCCGTTGCTGCCCATAATTCATTATGTACGGGGCATATCCTCAACTTTGCCAATGAAGAACAAAAGCAAAAATGGCTGCCAAAATTGGCTACCGGCGAGTGGCTGGGTGCCTGGGGACTCACCGAAGCGAATACAGGCTCGGATGCCATGCGCATGGGTACAACCGCTATATTGGATGGTGACCATTATATTGTAAATGGATCAAAGAACTGGATCACTCACGGGAAATCGGGCGGCATAGCATTGGTAATGGTGCGGACGGGCGAAATTGGAAGTTCTAAAGGTATATCTGCTTTGGTGATAGAGCGTGGCACACCGGGTTTCAATGCAGGCAAGAAAGAGAATAAATTAGGTATGCGTGCTTCTGAAACTACAGAAATGATATTTGATAATTGCCGCGTACCAAAAGAAAATCTTTTAGGTAACGAAGGCGAAGGCTTTAAACAGGCAATGAAAGTATTAGATGGCGGGCGTATATCTATCGCAGCCTTATCATTAGGTATAGCTAAAGGCGCTTTTGAAGCGGCGGTGGCTTATTCAAAGGAACGTCATCAATTCGGTCAACCGATAAGTAATTTTCAGGGAATATCCTTTAAACTGGCGGATATGGCTACACAAATAGAAGCTGCAGAAATGTTGATCATGCAGGCCGCTGATCTGAAGAACCGTCATCAACCCGTAACTAAACAAGCCGCCATGGCCAAATACTATGCATCTGAAGTTGCTGTAAAGGTAGCTAACGAAGCGGTGCAGATATTTGGCGGTTACGGCTATACAAAAGACTTCCCGGTAGAGAAATATTATCGCGATGCCAAGCTATGCACCATAGGCGAGGGGACATCGGAGATTCAGAAGATAGTGATTGCGAGGGAAGCGTTGAGGGGGTGAGTTGATTCAGTTAAGTGGTTGATTAGGTTGAATGGTTGATTGAGTTGTCGTTAATGTTTCTGATGGGCCCAGTTAATCACTTCATCTCTGGGCATATTTGCTTTTACATATTCGAATTGATCTGAATTGGGATCAATTCGTTTATTGAAACGAAGCCAGGCGAATAAGACGCCCTCAAAAAAGTAATATTTTTCATCATAAGTAATTTGCCCTGTTTTAATGGTTTTTGCAGCATCGGTTTCGCAGATAATCTTATTGCTCTCGTAATAGTATAGGTGACTTAATTCGGAGCCATTTCGGTTCACTACCCATTTAACCAATTGTAACTCTTTACCTTTCCAGTAAGCAAATCTCTGCCCTTCCAGTACATCCTTCATTTCAATTTTGGTGAGGTTGTTTAAATGAGCAAGAATTTCCTGTCTCTTAGAGTCTGTTTTTTTCATTTGCGCTTCGTAGGTCAATTGCGAAGTCAACTTATACCGTTCGCCGAAATTATTTCCCCGATAATATGGTGTATCTGCTCTAGAGGTTTTTGTCGGACCTTTTATCTTGATCTTAATATATCGGAGATTATAGTCAGGGGGCGGTGTTGTGGTAGAATGCAGGTTGTTATAATGCCAATTGTAGATAATAGAAGGTATAACCTGGATATAGTAACAGTCGTCATTCCCCCAAAATTGTTCGGGGTTTTCTGCAGGCATCCAGTTTTTGAATTCCCCGGATGCATAAACGTTAATAGATCCATTCTTTTCAAGTTTATATTCAGCAATATCCGCGCAATTAGAATAAACATCTGCTTTAACGCACACAATCTTCTTTTTGTCTTTAGATATGTCAGGTATCGATTCAAAAAAGGTATTGTTATTTTTACCTGTAGTTTTATCAATAAACTCATAGTGTGTCTCCTCTGCTTCATACCAACTGAATGACATTAAATATTTATTCAATGATGGATATTGTCCCTCATAAGTATTTTCATATTCATCATCATCTCTATATCTTTTAAATCCCTTTTTCAAGGGTAATTTAGTTAAACCATTACGTTTTTTTATAATATTGGTATCGGCTATAAAATAGTTTACAGCTGTTTTCTTCATCTCATAGAATTTCTTTTTCGTAATTAAGGTAAGTTCGATATTTTTATAAGGCTCAGGCTTATCGTCACCCTCATAAAATACTTCTGCTAAGTCCTGATTGGTTAATGGGATGTCGGTTTCGTCACCGATGGCTGATTTTTTTACAAAACCCAATGAGGTGTCCCTTTTTACTGTGAGCCAACCATTCTGACTTTTTATGGGCTGAAACGAATCTCCAAAGGAATATGAACCAATGGTTTCGGACGTGGAATCGGGATGCTGCTTTATTTCAGCGCCGTTAACATCAATGACGAAAACTTTTTGGGGAGCGTGAGTTACTGGGACGCTTTTTCGCTTTGCTTGAGCTTTTGGTTTGTGAACATCAGAATGTTGTGCCTTAGTTGAATTATTCCAGATAATAGCTAAAACCAGCAATAAAAATATCCTCACGTATTTCATTTTCATAAGGTTCATAGAATGGGAAATAGATTTTCGGCAAGTGAAAAATACATATTAGGCGTTTGAATCGCAAAAATGATTCAAGGTTACCTTCAATTGTATAAAATGAAGGCTCCTAAACCTAATCAACCACTTAACTCAATCCAACCCAATCAACCATTCAACAAATTCATTTTAATATTCAAAACCAAATACTTATCTTTGCCCTCCCATGAAAGGAGGTATATAAGGGAATATGATCATTATCAATGTTAAAGAAGGCGAATCATTAGATAAAGCGCTTAAACGTTTTAAGAAGAAATTTGAAAAGACCGGTGTGTTGAGAGAACTTCGTAGTCGCCAGGCTTTCGAAAAGAAATCTGTTACCCGTAGGCACGTTGTTAAACATGCTATATACAAACAAGGCTTGAACCAGGAAACTGTGTAATTCTTGTCGAAAGAATTTTCAGTTTTTTTGAATATATATTAAAACTATTTGTACATTCAATTCTCCGTGTGTACAGATAGTTTTTATGTTTTTAGAGCGGTTTATACAATATATTAGGTTTGAAAAACGGTATTCTCCGCATACAGTCTCCGCATACCAGTCAGACCTCGACCAGTTTTTTAAATTCCTCAACGAGCCTGAGCAAACTGTAACCCATCCTGCCGAAATTACCTATCAGCATATCCGGAACTGGATGGTGCATCTGATGGGCGAGATGACCGCAAGGTCCGTCAATCGCAAAATAGCTACACTCAGAAAGTATTTCAAATTCCTGCTTCGTGAGGGTTTGATCGCAGATAATCCTACATCCAAAATCCAATCGCCCAAAAATGTAAAGCATCTGCCTGTCGTGGTGGAGGATGAAAAACTCAACGCCATGCTGAACAGCGAAGAAGTGTTTGGCGACGACTTTGAAGGCGCCCGTGATAAATTGGTGCTCGAGATATTATTTGGTACCGGTATTCGCCTTGCCGAACTGGTTGGATTAAAGGAGCAGGATATCAATATTTACGATGGAACCATGAAAGTACTGGGCAAGCGCAATAAAGAGCGTATAGTCCCCATCAATCATGAACTGAAAATACTATTGGAGAAATATATCGAGTTAAAGAAAAACTCAGATTTCCATAACAATTCTCTAACTTTAATCGTTACAAACAAAGGATCGGATGTGTATCCAAAGTTTATCTATTTAATAGTGCATAAATACCTCTCATACATATCAACTCAGAATAAAAAAAGTCCGCACGTGCTGAGGCACACATTTGCAACAAGCCTGCTAAACCGGGGAGCCGATTTAAATGCGATAAAGGAGCTCCTGGGCCATGCGAATCTCAGCGCCACCCAGGTTTATACACACAACTCAGTTGAGCGATTAAAATCTATTTACAAACAAGCCCATCCAAAGGCGTAATCAAAGGAGGAAAAATGAAAATTACAGTGCAGTCTATCCGTTTTAATGCAGACAAGAAATTATTAGATTTTATTCAGAAGAAGGCCGATAAATTAGATCTGTTTTACGACAAAATAATTAGCGGTGAAGTTTATTTAAGATTAGAGAACGTAGAAGATGTAGCAAATAAAATAACGGAGATAAAACTGACGTTACCGGGCACGCAGTTATTCGCAAAAGAGCAGTGTAAGTCATTTGAAGAGGCCACAGACCTGGCGGTTGAATGCCTCAAAAAACAAATAGAAAAACATAAACAAAAGAAATCAATAGCAGCTGACGCGGCAAAAAAAGCTGTTTTACAGGCCTCGGAAGAGGAATATGATTGAAAATCAGCACAAAAAAAATGCAGAAATCGGCGGGTTTTAAGCCCGCCGATTTTTTTTTGTAAAATTATTTTGCCCGGGTTAAAAAATGTGTAAATTTGCAATCCCTTTCGGAGAGGTATGCAACGCATAAAATCTTAATGAAAAGGATGGTTCTTTAAAATAGAAAAACTCAAGTCTTCAATTTAAGCAGGTGGCTTTCAATAATATCTGAAAGTTTACAGCAAAAAAGAAGACAACACCATCACTTTAACTCAGCTGACGGATCCTTGAAAAAGGAACGCCGGGGGCGAAAAAAGTAGATAATAAAAGCCTCCTTAGCTCAGCTGGTAGAGCAACTGACTTGTAATCAGTAGGTCATTGGTTCGATCCCGATAGGAGGCTCTGTTGATTTTAGATTGAAGAATTACGATTTACGATTTGCTTGTCATTCGTAAATCTAAAATCGTAAATCTAAAATAAACAATGGGGAGATACCAGAGCGGTCAAATGGGACGGACTGTAAATCCGTTGCTTCGGCTACGAAGGTTCGAATCCTTCTCTCCCCACTATTTTTGAATGAGTGATTTTTTGAATTAGTGAGTGGGTGATTGACTTGGTCGATTGCTTAAATCAATAATTCACTAACTCACTCATTCACTAATTAAAAAGCGGAAGTAGCTCAGTTGGTAGAGCGATAGCCTTCCAAGCTATAGGTCGCGAGTTCGAACCTCGTCTTCCGCTCAGTTACAGTTTGCACTGGGCAGTTAGCAGTAGGCAGTAAAACAACTGCAAACTGAGAACCGGTGACTGCAAACTGAATAAGCCGACGTAGCTCAGGGGTAGAGCACTTCCTTGGTAAGGAAGAGGTCATGGGTTCAAATCCCATTGTTGGCTCGGCGTTTAAATACGACAATTAAAAATAAAATTAACCTACAAAATTTTTATAAATCATGGCAAAAGAAAAATTTGACCGCAGTAAGCCGCACTTAAACATCGGTACAATCGGTCACGTTGACCACGGTAAAACAACCCTTACCGCAGCTATCACTAAAGTATTAGCTGACAAAGGTTTATCTGAGGCTCGTTCTTTCGATTCAATCGACTCAGCTCCTGAAGAAAAAGAGCGTGGTATCACAATCAACACTGCACACGTTGAATATTCAACTGCAAACCGTCACTATGCTCACGTTGACTGCCCGGGACACGCTGACTATGTAAAAAACATGGTTACTGGTGCTGCGCAGATGGACGGTGCGATTATAGTGGTTGCTGCTACTGATGGTCCTATGCCTCAAACACGTGAGCACATCCTGTTAGCTCGTCAGGTAGGTGTACCTGCACTTGTTGTTTTCATGAACAAAGTTGACATGGTTGATGATCCGGAACTGTTAGAACTAGTTGAAATGGAAGTTCGTGAATTATTATCATTCTACGAATTCCCTGGTGATGATATCCCAGTTATCCAGGGTTCAGCTCTTGGTGGCTTGAACGCTGATCCGAAATGGGTTGAAAAGATCATGGAATTGATGGACGCTGTAGATAGCTACATTCCAATCCCTCCACGTCTGACTGACCTTCCATTCCTGATGCCTGTTGAAGACGTATTCTCGATCACCGGTCGTGGTACTGTAGCAACTGGTCGTATCGAGCGTGGTGTAATCAACTCTGGTGATGCTGTTGACATCCTGGGTATGGGCGCTGAAAACTTGAAATCAACCGTTACTGGTGTTGAGATGTTCCGCAAGATCCTTGATCGCGGTGAAGCTGGTGACAACGTAGGTTTATTGTTACGTGGTATTGAAAAAACTGATATCCGTCGTGGTATGGTTATTTGCAAACCAGGTTCAGTAACTCCACACACTGATTTCAAAGCAGAAGTTTACGTATTATCAAAAGCAGAAGGTGGCCGTCACACTCCATTCTTCAATAAATATCGTCCGCAATTCTATTTCCGTACTACTGACGTTACCGGTGAGATTTCTCTGGAAGCAGGGTAGAAATGGTTATGCCAGGTGATAACGTTACCATCACTGTAAAGCTGATCAACGCTATCGCAATGGAAAAAGGCTTACGTTTCGCTATCCGTGAAGGTGGTCGTACCGTAGGTGCAGGTCAGGTAACTGAAATCTTAAAATAATCTACCCTGGCACTCCGCCGAGAGGCGGACACAAGGAATAGGTTAATTTCTTTCAAAGTACTTAGCCAAATCTGGCTAAGTACTTTGTTCACGAAAGAGAGAAGTAAGAAAATTAAATATAAACGGGAATAGTTCAATGGTAGAATAGAGGTCTCCAAAACCTTTGATCAGGGTTCGAATCCTTGTTCCCGTGCGTAATAAGTAACAAAAATGGCTGCAATAACAGAGTATATCAAAGAGTCTTATGTAGAGCTAACCGAGAAGGTTACCTGGCCTACCTGGCGCGAGCTGTCAAACAGCGCTATGGTGGTATTGGTAGCTGCTATCATTATTGCCCTGGTTATATTTGGTATGGATCAGCTGATCCATTTTATACTGGACAAGCTTTATACATCACTAGCCTAATTTGTATACGAAATGAGTGATCAATTGAAATGGTATGTGGTAAGGGCCATCAGCGGTAAGGAAAAAAAGGTTAAACAATATATTGATGCCGAAATTAATCGTTTGGGCATCTCGCATTTAGTTCCTCAGGTATTAATACCTACCGAAAAGTACTACCAGATGCGCGACGGAAAGAAGATTGCAAAAGAACGTAATATTCTTCCGGGTTATGTGCTGATGGAAGCTGCCCTTGATGGTGAGCTTGAGCACGTTATTAAGAATATCAATAGTGTGATCGGTTTCTTAGGCGATAAGGCCGGTAATGCTATCCCTATGCGCCCGTCTGAAGTGAGCAGGATATTGGGTAAGGTTGACGAGATGACCGCGCAAGGCGAAACAATGAGCGTTCCTTATTATGTAGGCGAGAGCGTGAAAGTAATGGACGGTCCGTTCAATGGTTTCAGCGGTGTGATAGAAGAAGTGAACGAAGAAAAGAAGAAACTAAAAGTAATGGTAAAGATATTCGGGCGCCGTACGCCGCTTGAATTGAATTACATGCAGGTAGAGAAAGAATAGTGATTAGTGACTAGAGATCAGAGATTAGTTGCATAACGATGATCTTAACGCTAATAACTATCAAACTAAAAATATTATAAGAGTTGCTGATTAATTGAAAAGAGACAACTAGTTAACTAATCTCTGATTAACTAATCACTGCTCGCAAGAGCTTAAATGTTACTTAGCTTCCACTATAACATTGAGTACTAATTAAAAAAAGCAAGATGGCAAAAGAAATCGGTGCAATGGTTAAGCTTCAGGTGAAGGGCGGCGCTGCAAATCCATCACCTCCAATTGGACCTGCTTTAGGTGCAAAAGGGGTGAACATTATGGAATTTTGCAAGCAGTTCAACGCACGTACCCAGGACAGACCTGGTAAAGTGTTACCTGTAGTGATTACTGTATATGTCGACAAGTCATTTGATTTTATCATCAAAACCCCTCCTGTAGCAATCCAGTTAATGGAAGCTTCAGGTATCAAAAGTGGGTCGGCCGAGCCAAACCGTAAAAAGGTTGCCAGTGTAAACTGGAGCCAGGTTGAGGCGATAGCTAAAGATAAAATGCCTGATTTGAACGCATTTACAGTAGAATCAGCCATGAAAATGGTGGCAGGTACTGCCAGAAGTATGGGAATTACCGTTAGCGGTACAGCTCCCTGGAACAATTAATTTATACAAATCAGTTTAAGACAGTGGCAAGATTAACAAAAAATCAAAAAGCGGCACAGTCCAAAATTGAGGCTAACAAAGCGTATTCATTACAGGATGCGTCATCTTTGGTAAAGGAAATTAACTATACCAAGTTTGACTCATCAGTAGATATTGATGTTCGTTTAGGTGTTGACCCGCGTAAAGCCAATCAAATGGTGCGTGGTATAGCAACCTTACCTCATGGAACCGGTAAAACTGTACGTGTATTGGTACTTTGTACGCCTGACAAAGAGCAGGAAGCAAAGGACGCAGGTGCAGATTTTGTAGGTTTGGACGACTATATTGCCAAGATTGAAGGTGGATGGACTGATGTTGACATTATCATTACTATGCCAAGTGTTATGGCAAAGGTTGGACGTTTGGGCCGTATTTTAGGTCCGCGTAACCTGATGCCTAACCCTAAATCAGGTACTGTAACTACCGAAGTTGGTAAAGCAGTTACTGAGGTTAAAGGTGGTAAGATCGACTTCAAGGTTGATAAAACCGGTATCATTCATGCTTCAATAGGAAAAGTATCTTTCCCTGCTGATAAAATTTATGAGAATGCTTTAGAAGTATTGCAAACTATCTCAAAATTAAAACCTTCAGCAGCTAAAGGAACATATTTCAAGAGTATCCATATCTCTTCAACTATGTCGCCCGGAATCGAAATTGAAACTAAAACAGTAGCGGGGATCTAATCATGAATAAAGAAGAAAAACACGAGCTTGTTCTTGCCCTTACTGAACAGATGAAAGAGTACGGTAATTTTTACATCACCGATACTTCTAATCTGACGGTTGCAAAAGTAAACGATATCCGTCGTAAATTTTTCGAAAGCGACATCACTATGCAGGTTGCTAAAAATAGCTTGATCAAAAAAGCTATGGAAGCAGTTGGCGGTGATTTCAGCCCAATGTATGATGCATTAAAAGGTTCATCATCAATCCTTTTCTCAAGGTCAGCAACTGCTCCGGCAAAGTTGATCAAACAATTGAGAAGAACAGGTGACAAACCAATTTTAAAAGCAGCTTATATTGATTCGTCTGTATTTATCGGCGACAAACAGTTGGATACCCTGATCAACCTGAAATCTAAAGAACAGTTGATCGGCGAGATTATCGGATTGCTGCAATCACCAGCTAAAAACGTTATTTCAGGCTTGCAATCAGGCGGAAATAAATTGGCAGGAATTGTTAAAACATTACAAGAAAGAGGTTAACGGACGCCCAAAAGTTCCGCATTAAACAACAAAGTATTTAAAGAAAAAAGTAAAAATAAAATGGCAGATTTAAAATCATTTGCTGAACAGTTGGTAAACTTGACAGTAAAAGAAGTTAACGAATTAGCTCAGATATTGAAAGACGAGTACGGCATTGAGCCTGCTGCTGCAGCTGTTGCTGTAGCTGCACCAGCTACTGGTGGTGGCGATGCTGCTCCTGCTGCTGAAGCTGCTCAAACTGCATTCGACGTTATCCTGAAAGAAGCAGGCGGCGCTAAATTAGCAGTTGTTAAATTAGTAAAAGATCTAACCGGCCTTGGTTTGAAAGAAGCGAAAGATCTTGTTGACGGTGCACCTAAAGAAGTAAAAACTGGTGTATCTAAAGAAGAAGCTGAATCTCTGAAAAAACAATTAGAAGAAGCTGGAGCTGTTGTTGAAGTTAAATAACTTCAACCGGCATAATTAACATCAGACTCCGACCTTTTCGGTCGGGGTCTATTGTCGTTTATATAAGTGCAGATGTGAGATATTAGATTTGAGATATGAGACAGCTGGCAAGGTGGATACGAATTCATCAGCCAAGTAAAATCTCAAATCTCACGTCTCAAATCTCAGATCTAAACATCGTCTACCTAGAAAAAGTTTGTTATTACACTAAAATCAAAGTCCCTTGGCAAACAACAATAATCAAAGAGTAAATTTTGCAACCAGCAGAAAAGTATTGGATTATCCTGATTTTCTGGACGTTCAGTTGCAATCTTTCCAGGAATTTTTTCAGTTGGAAACCACCTCAGACAACCGTCATAAAGAAGGGTTGTTTAAAGTGTTTGCCGAAAATTTTCCAATTTCGGATTCAAGAAACATCTTCGTTTTAGAGTTTCTTGACTATTTTATTGATCCGCCACGTTACGATATACGCGAGTGTATTGAGCGCGGATTAACTTACAGTGTGCCATTGAAAGCGAAACTTCGCTTATCATGTAATGACGCTGAACACGAAGATTTCGAAACTATCGTACAGGACGTGTACCTGGGAACTATCCCTTACATGACCCCTAAAGGTACTTTCGTTATCAACGGTGCCGAGCGTGTAATTGTATCCCAGTTACACCGTTCGCCAGGTGTGTTCTTCGGTCAGAGCCGCCACACAAACGGTACTAAATTGTACTCTGCCCGTGTTATTCCTTTCAAAGGATCATGGATTGAGTTTGCTACAGACGTTAACAACGTGATGTATGCTTACATCGACCGTAAAAAGAAATTCCCGGTTACTACGCTGCTTCGTGCAATAGGCTACGATTCTGATAAAGATATATTGGAATTATTTGAGCTTGCTGACGAAGTGAAAGTAAGCAAATCAGGCCTGAAGAAATATATCGGCCGTAAACTTGCTGCAAGGGTTCTTAAAAAATGGGTTGAAGACTTCGTTGACGAAGATACTGGTGAGGTGGTGTCTATTGACCGTAATGAGATCATCCTTGAGCGCGAAACCGTTCTGGAAGACGACCATATCGATATGATCATCGATGCAGGTGTGAAAACAATCATCCTGAACAAGGAAGATGCTGCCACCAGCGGTGATTATACTATTATATATAATACCTTACAAAAAGATACTTCTAACTCAGAAAAAGAAGCGGTTGAGCACATCTACCGTCAATTACGTAACGCTGAACCACCTGATGAGGAAACTGCACGTGGTATCATCGATCGTTTGTTCTTCTCTGATAAGAGATATGACCTGGGTGATGTAGGTCGTTACCGCATCAACCGCAAGCTGAAATTAGATACTTCAGATGAGACCAAGGTTTTAACCAAGCAAGATATTATTGCGATCGTTAAATACCTGATCAAATTGATCAACTCAAAAGCTGAGGTGGATGATATCGATCACTTGTCAAACCGTCGTGTACGTACCGTAGGTGAGCAGTTATATGCTCAGTTCGGCGTAGGTCTGGCACGTATGGCCCGTACCATTCGTGAGCGTATGAACATTCGTGACAACGAGGTGTTCACACCAACCGACCTGATCAACGCACGTACATTATCATCAGTGATCAACTCGTTCTTCGGTACCAACCAGCTTTCTCAGTTCATGGACCAAACCAACCCACTGGCAGAGATCACGCACAAGCGTCGTCTGTCAGCCTTAGGTCCCGGTGGTCTGTCACGTGAGCGTGCAGGTTTCGAAGTTCGTGACGTACACTACACTCACTACGGTCGTCTGTGTACTATCGAAACTCCGGAAGGTCCGAACATCGGTCTGATCTCTTCACTTTGCGTACACGCTAAGATCAACAACTTAGGTTTCATCGAAACCCCATACAAACGCGTTGATAATGGTATTGTAGCAGTTGATGAGCCGGTAGTATACCTGTCTGCTGAAGACGAAGATGGTAAAACTATCGGTCAGGCTAACGCTGTATATAACGATAAAGGTGTATTTGATACTCCGCGCGTTAAAGCACGTTTCGAAGGTGACTTCCCGGTAATTGAGCCAGAAAGACTGGATTATATGGATATCGCTCCTAACCAGATCACGTCGATAGCAGCATCATTGATCCCATTCCTGGAACATGATGACGCTAACCGTGCGCTGATGGGTTCGAACATGCAACGCCAGGCTGTGCCATTATTGCGTCCTGAGGCGCCAATTGTAGGTACAGGTCTGGAAGGCCGTGTGGCAAAAGACTCTCGTACGCTGATCAACGCTGAAGGCGATGGGGTGGTTGAGTATGTTGATGCTACCGAAATCCGTATCAAATATGACCGTAACGAGGACGAGCGCCTTGTATCATTTGACGGTGATAGCAGGACTTACCTGTTAACTAAGTTTAAAAAAACCAACCAGAGCACTACCATGAACCTGAAACCGATCGTTAAGAAAGGTGAGCGGGTTGAAAAAGGCCAGGTGCTTTGCGAAGGTTATGCAACACAAAATGGTGAGTTGGCATTGGGCCGTAACCTTAAAGTAGCGTTCATGCCTTGGCAGGGATATAACTTTGAGGATGCGATCGTGATCTCAGAACGCGTTGTGTCGCAGGATATATTTACTTCATTGCACGTTGAAGAGTTCGAACTTGAAGTTCGTGACACAAAACGCGGTGAAGAAGAGCTGACACCAGATATCCCGAACGTATCAGAAGAGGCTACTAAAGACCTTGATGAAGACGGTATCATCCGTATCGGCGCTGAGGTGAAAGAAGGAGACATCCTTATCGGTAAGATCACTCCAAAAGGTGAGTCTGATCCTTCACCGGAAGAAAAACTGTTACGTGCGATATTTGGTGATAAAGCAGGCGACGTAAAAGACGCTTCATTGAAAACTCCGCCGTCTATCAGCGGTGTGGTTATCGATACCAAATTGTTCTCACGTGCCAAGAAAACTTCAAAGGCCGAAGAAAAAGCACAGTTGGATAAGCTTGATACCAAGCACGAGAAAGCAATTAAGGATCTGAAGAATATTTTGATCGACAAATTATTCGAGATCGTGAACGGTAAAACATCACAAGGTGTTTACAACGTTTACAAAGAATTGCTGGCTCCAAAAGGTGTTAAGTTCACCCAGAAGATCCTGACTGAGTTGAATTATGAAAATATCAACCCAACCAAATGGACTACTGATGATGACAAGAATGATCAGATCAAGATCCTTCTTCACAACTACGGCATCAAGGTAAATGAGGAACTGGGCGCTTACCGTCGTGATAAATTCGCGATCAGCGTAGGTGACGAGCTTCCATCAGGTATCGTTCAGATGGCTAAAGTTTACATCGCTAAGAAACGTAAGCTGAAAGTAGGTGATAAAATGGCAGGACGTCACGGTAATAAGGGTATTGTTGCCCGTATCGTACGTGACGAGGATATGCCATTCCTTGAAGACGGAACGCCTGTTGATATCGTTCTGAACCCGCTGGGTGTACCTTCGCGTATGAACCTGGGCCAGATCTATGAAACCGTATTAGGTTGGGCCGGTAAAGAGCTTGGTGTGAAATTCGCTACTCCTATCTTCGACGGTGCAAGCCATAGCGAAGTAGAAGAATGGATTTCTAAAGCAGGCTTACCAGAATCAGGCAGAACATACCTGTACAATGGTCTGACTGGTGATCGTTTCGATCAGCCAACTACAGTAGGTATTATCTACATGCTGAAACTGGGTCACATGGTTGACGATAAGATGCACGCACGTTCAATAGGTCCATATTCATTAATTACACAACAACCATTGGGTGGTAAAGCTCAATTCGGTGGTCAGCGTTTTGGTGAGATGGAGGTTTGGGCACTGGAAGCATTCGGTGCATCAAATATCCTGCAGGAAATATTGACTGTTAAGTCGGACGACGTTATCGGCCGTGCTAAAACTTACGAAGCAATCGTTAAGGGTGAAAACCTGCCTACACCATCAGTTCCTGAATCATTCAACGTATTGGTTCATGAGTTAAGAGGTTTAGGTTTGGATATCACGTTGGAATAATGTTGTAAAGGTTGTAAAGGTTGTAATAGTTGTAATGGTAAAAAGTTGCAACTTCTACAACCACTACAATCACTACAACTAATACAACAATTACAACTTAAAAACAAAGGAGACTATGTCTTACAAAAAGGATAATAAAATCAAGAGTAATTTCACCACTATTACCATCAGTTTGGCTTCACCTGAATCCATCCTGGAGCGTTCAAGCGGTGAGGTTTTAAAGCCAGAAACCATTAACTACAGGACCTACAAGCCTGAGCGTGATGGTTTATTCTGCGAGCGTATTTTTGGTCCGGTTAAAGATTACGAATGCCATTGCGGTAAGTACAAACGTATCCGTTACAAGGGTATCGTGTGCGACCGTTGCGGTGTCGAAGTAACCGAAAAGAAAGTACGTCGTGAGCGTATGGGACACATCAACCTGGTGGTTCCTGTTGCTCATATCTGGTATTTCCGTTCGTTACCAAATAAAATTGGTTACCTGCTGGGTTTACCAACCAAGAAACTCGATCTGATCATTTATTATGAAAGATATGTAGTTGTTCAGCCTGGTATTAAGGAAGCTGATGGCATTAATGCTATGGACTTCCTGACTGAAGAAGAATACCTTGACGTATTGGATACCCTTCCAAAAGAAAACCAATACCTGGACGATAAAGACCCTCAGAAATTCGTTGCTAAAATGGGTGCTGAGGCATTGGAAGAATTGTTAAAACGCCTTGACCTGGATCAGTTATCCTATAACCTGCGTCACCAGGCTGCTAACGAAACTTCACAGCAACGTAAAAACGAAGCTTTAAAACGCCTTCAGGTAGTTGAAGCTTTCCGTGATGCAAAAACAAGGATTGAAAATAACCCTGAGTGGATGATCGTTAAGATCGTTCCGGTTATTCCTCCTGAACTGCGTCCGTTGGTGCCGTTGGAAGGTGGCCGTTTCGCTACTTCCGATTTGAACGACTTATACCGTCGTGTGATCATCCGTAACAACCGTTTGAAACGTTTGATCGAGATCAAAGCGCCAGAAGTAATTTTACGTAACGAAAAACGTATGCTGCAGGAAGCTGTGGATTCGTTGTTCGATAACTCACGTAAGGTAAACGCTGTAAAAACTGAAGGTAACCGCGCTTTGAAATCACTTTCAGATATCCTGAAAGGTAAACAAGGCCGTTTCCGTCAAAACTTATTAGGTAAACGTGTTGACTATTCAGCCCGTTCGGTAATTGTTGTAGGTCCTAACCTGAAATTGCACGAATGCGGTTTACCAAAAGATATGGCTGCCGAGCTGTTCAAACCATTCATCATTCGTAAGATGATCGAAAGAGGTGTGGTTAAAACGGTAAAATCAGCTAAAAAGATTGTTGACCGTAAAGACCCGCTGGTTTGGGATATATTGGAAAACGTACTGAAAGGACACCCTGTATTACTAAACCGTGCGCCTACGCTGCACCGTTTGGGTATTCAGTCATTCCAGCCAAAACTGGTTGAAGGTAAAGCTATCCAGCTGCACCCATTAACCTGTACCGCGTTCAACGCTGACTTTGACGGTGACCAGATGGCTGTACACGTACCGCTTGGTAACGCAGCAATCCTGGAAGCCCAAATATTGATGCTTGCATCACACAACATCCTTAACCCTGCCAACGGTACACCTATTACTGTACCATCTCAGGACATGGTGCTTGGTTTGTACTACATAACCAAAGGCCGTAAAACTGATGCAACACGTGTGGTTAAAGGTGAAGGTTTAGCATTCTATTCTGCAGAAGAGGTAATTATTGCTTTCAACGAGAAGAAAGTTGACCTGCACGCCTTCATCAAGGTTAAAACCAACGTGAAGGAAAAAGACGGCAGCATCAAAAATAAACTGATCGAAACTACTGTGGGCCGCGTGTTATTTAACCAGCACGTACCTGTAGAAGTAGGTTATATCAATGAGCTATTAACCAAAAAATCACTTCGTGACATCATTGGTGATGTAGTGAAAGTAACAGGTATGGCACGCGCTGCTCAGTTCCTCGATGACATTAAGGAATTAGGTTTCCAGATGGCGTTCAACGGTGGTCTGTCGTTCAACTTGAAAGACTTAAACATCCCTGCTCAGAAAGTTACTTTGATAGAACAGGCTTCTAAAGAAGTAGAAGAAGTAATGAATAACTATAACATGGGTTTCATTACGAACAACGAGCGTTATAACCAGATCATCGATATCTGGACACGTATCAACAACCGTTTGACTGCAAACGTGATGGAGATATTGTCGACAGATAATCAGGGCTTCAACTCTGTGTACATGATGCTTGATTCTGGTGCACGTGGTTCTAAAGAGCAGATCCGTCAGCTTGCGGGTATGCGTGGTCTGATGGCGAAACCACAAAAATCAGGTTCAGGTGGTGAAATTATCGAGAACCCGATCCTTTCAAACTTTAAAGAAGGTTTGTCGGTATTGGAGTACTTCATTTCAACCCACGGTGCCCGTAAAGGTTTGGCCGATACTGCGTTGAAAACTGCTGACGCCGGTTACCTGACACGTCGTTTACATGACGTTGCACAGGATATGATCGTTGGCGAAGTTGATTGCGGAACGCTAAGAGGTATATTCACTACTGCATTAAAAGATAACGAAGACATTGTTGAACCATTGTATGACCGTATTTTGGGACGTACTACATTGCATGATGTACACGACCCTATCACCGGTGATCTATTGGTTTCAGCAGGTCAGGACATAGACGAGGAAATTGCTAAGAACATAGAAAACTCACCGCTGGAAGGTATCGAAATTCGTTCGGTATTAACCTGCGAAAGCAAACGAGGTGTATGTTCATTATGCTATGGCCGCAACCTTGCAAGCGGTAAACGCGTGCAAATGGGCGAGGCTGTAGGTGTAATTGCCGCACAGTCAATCGGTGAGCCGGGTACACAGTTAACACTTCGTACATTCCACGTGGGTGGTACCGCTTCGAACATTGCTGCAGAATCGCAGATCAATGCACGTTTTGAAGGTGTCATCGAATTTGAAAACGTACGTACCGTGCCTTTCCAAACGGAAGAAGGTACAGTTGACGTAGTATTAGGCCGTTCAGGTGAGTTCCGTATCCTTGAACAGGGAAGCAACAAAGTGATCATGACCAACAATATTCCATACGGTTCATACCTGTATGCGAAAGATGGCAGCAAGATCTCAAAAGGCGACCGTATCTGTTCATGGGATCCATATAACGCGGTAATTATCTCTGAATTTGCGGGTGTAGCTAAGTTTGACGCTGTATTGGAAGGTATCACTTTCCGTGAAGAATCAGACGAACAAACTGGTCACCGCGAAAAAGTGATCATCGATACCCGTGATAAGACCAAGAACCCTGCTATCCAGATTACTGATACAAAAGGTAACCTGATTAAAGGATACAACATCCCTGTAGGTGCTCATATCGCTGTTGATGAAGCTGAAAAGATCCAGACAGGGCAGGTTATCGCCAAGATACCTCGTTCAACTGGTAAAACACGCGACATCACCGGTGGTCTGCCACGTGTAACTGAGTTGTTCGAAGCTCGTAACCCATCTAACCCGGCTGTAGTAACCGAAATTGACGGTGTTGTAAGCTTAGGCGGTGTAAAACGTGGTAACCGCGAGATCACTATCGAATCAAAAGATGGCCAGATCAAGAAATACCTGGTTCCGCTGTCAAAACACATCCTTGTACAGGATAATGACTTCGTGAAAGCTGGTATGCCATTGTCTGATGGTTCAATATCTCCTGCTGATATCCTGGCTATTAAAGGCCCGGCTGCTGTACAGGAATACCTGGTAAATGGTATACAGGAAGTTTACCGTTTGCAAGGTGTGAAGATCAATGATAAACACTTCGAGGTTATCGTTCACCAGATGATGCAGAAAGTACAGATCGAGGACGCAGGTGACACCCGTTTCCTTGAAAAAGAAGCTGTTGATGGCTGGGACTTCATGACTGAAAACGACGAGATCTACGATAAGAAGGTAGTTGTTGAGCCAGGTGATTCTACTTCATTAAAAGCTGGTCAGATCGTATCGGTTAGAAGACTCAGAGATGAGAATTCTGTCCTGAAACGTAAAGACATGAAGCTGGTTGAAGTAAGAGACGCAATCCCGGCAACATCTAGTCCGGTACTGCAAGGTATCACCAGGGCATCATTGGGTACTAAATCATTTATCTCTGCCGCATCATTCCAGGAAACTACCAAAGTACTGAATGAGGCTGCTATCGCGGGTAAGAAAGACTTGATGCTTGGCCTGAAGGAAAACGTGATCGTGGGTCACTTGATCCCATCAGGAACAGGTTTACGTCAATACGAAAACATTCGCGTAGGATCGCAAGAGGAATTTGATCGCCTGATGGCTTCGAAGACTGAAGAAGTTGAAGCTTAATTCAATTTTCTGAATAAATTTAGTAAAGCCTTCTGTGAAAACGGAGGGCTTTACTGCTTTTAATGGGTTTTGTAACTATTTCAATATTAGTTACTTTTGTGTTGTCAGGTGGGCAAAGTGAAACTTATAACGGTCAATCTTTTTTAATTTGCTTATTATTGCACGCAAAACTAAACAAGAGTTTTTTGCGTTTTCACTCCTATGATTATCGAAGAAGAATGAATAGCCTTAAAATCTACCTAACCATACTTTTTACTTTCCTGTTTTTTTTAGCTTATAACCCGGTTTCGGCACAGGGGCTTTCTCAAAATTTATCCAGCATAAATGTTGACGATCTGTCCGATGCGCAGATAATGCAGTTGATGAAAAAAGCGCAGCAGATGGGATTGAGCGATTCCCAATTGATACAATTGGCCCAGGCTAAAGGCGTGTCCGATGATCAGATAAAAAAGTTGCAGGCGAGAATAACTGATATTCGTAATAAAAATGGGATGTCAGGTAGTAACGGCAATAACTCTCCCGGTAATTCAAATGGGAACGACACTACCCGGCAATCTTCCAGGAAATTAAACTACACTCCGGATACAACAAATAATCAGAAGCAGCCAAATCAATTTGATGTATTTGAGGCGCTTAAGCCAAAGATATTTGGGGCCGATCTTTTTCGGAACAGCAATGCAAATACGTTTCAACCTAATTTAAAATTAGCAACACCTGTAAACTATATCGTTGGCCCGGACGATCAGATAAAAATCAATGTTTACGGCAATTCGTCTATTGACTGGAGTTTGACTGTATCGCCGGAAGGTAATATCAATATTCCAGGTGTGGGAGTGTTAAACGTTGCAGGCAAAACAATTGAAGAAGTAACTTCTGCGGTAAAAAGCAAGCTGGCAGCAAATAATTACGCCATTGGCAAAGGTACAAATGTAAAAGTGAGTTTAGGTGATATTCGCAGTATAAGCGTGATTTTGCAGGGCCAGGTTATGAAACCTGGAACTTATACTTTGCCGTCATTATCAACAGTATTTAATGCCTTATATGTAGCCGGTGGTCCAAACGATGTCGGTTCATTCAGGCAGATAGAGGTAATACGTGATAATAAAGTGATCCGGCGTGTCGATCTGTATGATTTTCTGGTTAAGGGCAGTCAAAAAGATAACATCTCTCTGAGAGACCAGGACGTGATACGCGTACCTGCTTATAAGGTCCGTGTTTTACTAAAAGGAGAGGTTAAAATACCTGCATTGTTTGAGGTATTACCGGGTGAAAAATTACAGGATGTATTAAACTTTTCGGGTGGTTTTACCGATGAAGCATATACGAAGCGCATCAAGGTTGACCAGGTAAGCGACCAGCAACGAAGATTTGCCGATGTGCCTGAGGTTGATTATAGTAACTACACGCCTTTGCGGGGCGATAAATTCACGGTTGATAAAATTATCGATCGTTACGAGAATCGGGTTCAGATAGCCGGCGCTGTGTTCAGGCCGGGAACATTTGAGTTGAAGAAAGGATTAACGTTGTCGCAACTGATAAAAAATGCCGGGGGAATAAAGGAGGATGCGTTTACTCCTCATGGAAGTATTGCAAGGCTCAATCCGGATAATACGACGCAGCAATTATCTTTTAACGTAAATGATGTATTAAATCGGTCATCTGCAGACATTCCCTTGCAAAGAGAGGATAGTGTGTCGATTGCTTCCATCTTTGATCTGCGGGATAAATATATGATCACCATAAAAGGGGAAGTGCGTAATCCTGGGGATTTCACATTTGCAGACAGTATGAAGGTGACGGATTTAATCATTAAAGCCGGAGGATTTAAGGAAGGCGCTACCGGAAAAAGAATTGAAGTATCCAGAAGGGTTTATGATAGTGATCCGATGACATCAAATGCGAAGGTTGCCCAGGTATTTAGCGTTAATGTCGATCCGGAATTGAAGACAAATGATGCCAATTTTACTTTAAGGCCTTTTGATATTGTATCAATATACAGTTTGCCGGGTTTTGAAATTCAAAAAGTGGTAAAAGTTGAGGGTGAAGTTGTATATCCTGGGTATTATACCATTCAAAATAAAAACGAGCGGATATCTGATATGATCAAAAGAGCAGGTGGGTTTACAAAATCTGCAGATGTTGACGGCGCAAGTTTAAAACGCGATAATGCAGCGGTATTAGGAGTTGATAAATCAAAAGTAGATACGTCTGAGATAAATAAGGAGCGTTCTGAAAACTTCCAGAGGCTTCAGAACGATTATAATACCTCTGCAGATAACTCAAACGCGAACGGAGTTGCAGCAAATGGTGGAGGTACTGCTAATGGCAATAATAAGCAGGGCAATAATAATGACGGCAGCGTTAAAAAAGACAGCATTTATCAGCCAAGAAATAACTTTATAGGAATTGAACTCAAGAAAATTTTAGAAAACCCAGGGGGTACGTACGACCTTATATTGGAAGATGCAGATGTATTGAGGGTACCTAAACTACTGCAGACAGTCAGGATAAATGGTGAAGTGTTGTATCCAAGTGCTGTTGTTTACACCAAAGGGAAGTCATTTAAGGAATATGTTTTGAACGCGGGGGGGTATTCGCCTAATGCGATGAAGAGGGGTGCATATATAGTTTATCCAAATGGAACGGTTAAGGGAACAAGAAAGTTCCTGTTCTTTAACAGCCATCCGCCTGTAAAACCAGGAAGTGAAATATATGTGCCTGAAAAACCGGAGAAAAAATCCAATCCGCAAGAATTAGTAGCATTCACTACAGGTTTTGCCTCATTAGGAGCGATTCTTCTCGGTTTAATTACATTATTAAAGAAGTAGACATTATTAATTTGTAATAAATTAATGGCTCAGATTAAGAATCAAATGGCTGCCGGTGACTCTAACGAAATCTCCCTAAAAGATCTTTTATTAAACATAGAAGATTGGAAAAAGTATCTCTTTACTAAATGGAAAACCATATTTATCGCCTGTCTTATTGGCGCGGTACTTGGCCTGGCTTTATCTTTTTTAATAAAGCCGACTTATAAAGCAGAATTGAGTTTTGCGCTTCAGGATGATAATTCATCATCTAGCGGGCTCGGAGCAGCTGTTGGGTTGGCCAGCCAGTTCGGTATCGATTTGGGATCCAATGTAGGCGGAGCATTTACAGGTGATAATTTAATGGAACTGCTGAAATCGCGCTCGATGATTGAAAATACACTGCTTACTCAGGTGGATATTGATGGAAAAAAACAAACCCTGGCTCACTTATATCTTGTGTTTAATAAACTTCAGGAAGATTGGAAGAGCGACCCGGTGCTAAGTAAGGTGGACTTTTTACCAGGTGAGGAACGGTCAAAATTTACACTACACCAGGATAGCGTCTTGGGCGTTTTTTATCGTAAAATACTAAAGAAGAATTTAACCGTTGACAAAACAGATAAAAAGCTAAGTATCATAGATGTTGAAGTAGACTCAAAAGATGAGTTGTTTTCAAAATACTTTGCTGAAATACTTGTCAAAAAAGTATCAGATTTCTATATCGATACCAAGACTAGGCGTTCATCTCAAAATGTATTGGTACTTCAAAGACTAACAGATTCTGTAAGAAGTGAATTGAATTCGGCTATTACAGGCGTAGCTTCGACATCGGACCTTAATCCTAATCCCAACCCTTCTTTGCAGATTTTAAGAGTGCCATCCCAGCATCGCCAGGTTGATGTGGAAGCTAACGGAGCAATGTTAACCGAGTTGGTTAAGAATCTCGAACTTGCTAAAATCTCTTTACGAAAAGAAACTCCCCTGATTCAGGTGATAGATACGCCAATTTTGCCCCTGGAACAAGATAAAATAGGAAAAATTAAAGGACTAATTATAGGAGGCATTTTAGGAGGAATACTTACTGCCATTATACTCACGATTAGGAGATATTACCGAAAAATAATGAATTCTGATAATGAATAAATAATAATCTGCATCAGGCTTTCCAGCACATTGGGATCCTAAGCTTAGAATTCCACGTGGACAAGTTGTCGCG
>JADMIO010888846.1_pt1 | contig 98116 bp, 94 predicted proteins | sample 8958161 | NCBI WGS metagenome assembly JADMIO01 (sample SAMN16585339, study PRJNA669376) | soil metagenome | isolation source: Crop rotation soil | place: USA: Cullars Rotation, Alabama | collected 2011
CGCGACAACTTGTCCACGTGGAATTCTAAGCTTAGGATCCCAATGTGCTGGAAAGAATATTTCCTAAAAAATATATATTGTACAATTAAAACAATCGTTATGCTCAAAAAGATCATTCTCCCGGTTATGCTTTTATCTTTCCTGGTGTCCTGCAACAGCCAGTCGGCATTCAAGTACAGCCAGGATATTGTAAAAAAAGAACAAAGCCTGTTGCCTGACATCAATTCAACGGAAGATAAAATAAGAGATTTTATCAGCAGGGATCAGTTTGACAGCATTGCAGCAGCCGGTACAAGAATGGAAAAACTGGTGGAAGAAAAGATCACTGAAATCAAAGATCAGCCTGCACCCGATGTTAAGGAAGCACAGCCTTTTAAAGATGCCGCTTTAAGATATTTCCGTTTTATAAAAAGTATGTATACAGGGTACAAGGATTTCGGCAATGCGCCTGGGCCCGAAGCAAGAGAAACAGAAATGGGAAAGCTCAGGAATATTGTTAATGATAAAACAAAGGCGATCCAGGAAATGCAGGATGCACAGAAAAAATTTGCTACTGCAAATGGCTTCAAGCTGGATAACCAGTAATACCTTAATATAGGTTTGTCATTGCTTCCGACCAATTGTGTGGGCCGGTTGAACCGTTCTGCTTGCTGAAGTTAAGATTCGGGAAGCTGAACACAATGCCTGTTACTTTATTATCGTCCCTGCTCAGGCCAATATTGCCATTCATTTTCTTTGCGTATGACTGCGCCTGTTGTAGATCGCTGTCGATCGCTTCATTGTTGAAGCCACGGGTGCTCTTCATATGCACAAAGATGATATCCTCGTATTCATTTGCCGTAATTCGGATACAACTGTTTTCAGAATGATTTACAAAACTGTAGAGCAGGCGACTTAATACTGTTGCGAGGATGTTCTCGTCGGTAATGATCATTAACTCATTAGGAACTTCATTTACAATAAAACTATTTGTCCTTAGAGCTGAAGGCCTTGCATTGGCAGCAAGTAATTTTACAAGCTGGTGTAGGGTCTTAGGTGCAGGCATCACCCCATATTCAGATTGATTTTTCATGGTCTCTTTGTTTTTACAGTTGGTTTCGGACTGGTAAGGTCTTTATTTAAATTAAGTAAACGGTTTTTACAGGAATTTGTTATCTAAAGCAGGTCTTGGTTTGTCGTTTTTAGCTTTTTTTAACCCCGTGAAACTTAAAACAACGAAACAAATCTACCCTTATAATTACTCCTTCCCAATAGAGAAGTCTTTCATTTACAGGTAATATTTGCTTAAATGATCTTGTAGTATAATCTCTATATCCCTTTACCAGGGTATATCCCGGCAGACTACCGCCTATATAAAACACATAGCATAAAACCACTCTTTATCCCTTTCTTCGCTAAAAAATATCATTAGCCATGATTAAAAGATCGATTTCATTTTTTGCAGGATTGTTATCCTTTGTGATGCTGGATGCCCAGGTAAACTACAGCTACACCGTTGACCTTAATAATGTAAAAGATGATCAGCTCACTGTTGATCTCATTACGCCTAAGATTGATAAACAGGACATTATTTTCTACCTGCCACGCATCGTTCCGGGTACATACATGAACAGCAATTTTGGAAAATATATCCATGACTTCAAAGCTTTCGACAAAGCTGGTAAAGAACTCAGTGTAAAAAAATCTGATGACAACAGCTGGGAAATAAAAAATGCCAGGTCGCTATACAGGCTTTCCTATAAAGTGGAAGATACCTGGTTCTCCGACATACAGAATAAAGTGTATCCAATGTGCGGTACCAATTTTGAAGAAGGAAAGAATTTCGTGATCAATACACCCGGACTGTTCGGTTATTTTGACGGCATGAGGAAAATGGATTTTGATCTTTCTTTTACCAAACCAAAAAACTTTTATGCTGCCACTGGATTGATACCCGTTTCAACAAGTACTGTAAAAGATATTTTTAAATGCAAAGACGCGGATGAATTATACGATTCACCGATCATGTTCTCCCTGCCTGATACGGCAAGTGTAAAAGTTGGTAATACGGATGTCCTGGTTGCAGTTTATTCACCCAGGAAAATGGCACATGCAAAATTCATTGCTGACCATTTGCAGAAATTACTGATGGCAACAAAGGATTACCTGGGAGGAAAATTACCTGTAGATAAATACGCGTTCATTTATTATTTTAATGGTGAACAAAAAAAACTTGACATCACCGGTGCATGGGAACATTCTTATTCTTCTTTTTACGCAGTTGATGAATCACCAGAAAATGAATCGATCGATAACTGGGTAGACATTTCTTCACATGAATTTTTTCATATTGTCACGCCACTTACTATCAGCTCCCGTGAAGTAAAAGAATTCAACTTTAACCGCACGGTGCTTTCAAAACATCTTTGGCTCTATGAAGGAAGTACAGAATACTATGCACACCATGTACAGGTATACGGAGGTTTAACCACTCCGGAAACATTCCTGCAGACGATGGCCGGCAAAATAAATTATTCACGCACTTATTTTAAAGACTCCCTTTCATTTACTGAATTAAGCACTGAAAGTGCAGGTAAATGGGCCGGACAATATGCCAATGTATATTTAAAAGGAGCATTGATATCAGCCTGTATCGATCTTGAATTATTAAAATTATCCGGCAATAAATATGGCCTCAAAGATCTTAAACATGATCTCGGTGTGAAATATGGCAAGGACAAATTCTTTGAGGACAATGAGCTATTTGATGAAATAGCAAAACTTACCTATCCTGAAATAAAAGACTTCCTCCTTACATATGTGCAGGGCACAACACCGATCCCTTACGAAAAATATTTCGGCTTTGCCGGGGTTGATTATATACCAAAAGAAACTTACACGGAATTCACATTAGGTAAAATCGATCTTACCAATACAGAAGATGGCAAAGTGACCATTGACGTAAAGAACATGAATGATTTTGGCAAAGCCATGGGATACCAGAAAGGAGATGAGTTGGTTAGCCTTGGCGGGAAACCGGTCAATGCTGCCAACCTCAACCAGGCGATACAGGATTTTTATGCTTCCCTGAAAGAAGGAGATAAAGCTGTCGTTGTTGTGAACCGCAAAAATGCTGGTGGGAAAGCAGAAGCAGTTACTTTATCTGCCCCTGCGGTAAAAATTGAAAAGACACGATCACACATCCTGCGGATGAACAGCAACCCAACAAAGGAACAGCTGCAGCTTCGCAATGCATGGCTGAATACTGCATGTTCGGGTAAATAAAATGCATTAAAGGCGTGTCAGATCGAGTTGATCATTTCATACACTGTCTTGGAAATATCACTTATTACATTTGGAAGGGTCTTGTTGTCCTTCCCTTTTGTCATTACAGTAAGCAGGTAAGGAGAATTATGAATGTAAACAATACCTGATTCGCTGAAATGTGCATTAACACCGTCACCTGCTTCACCAAATTTATGGGCAACCTTTGTATCTTTTGGAAGTCCTTTTACCAGTCCAAGTACAAAATCACTATGACTAAGAAGTTCTGTACAGAATTCTGAATCTTCTATGTTCAGGTAAGAAGCATTGTACAGCACTCTCATAAAATAAGAGTAATCTTTGGCAGTGATGGGAATATCCTTTGAATTCATGTCAGGATTTGGCAATCCCAGGTCGGTGAACACTTTCTTAAAAATATTCAGGTCCATGCGCTGGTTAAGAAGCATGGTCGCATTATTATCTGAATAGGCGATCATATAATACAGCAATTCCCTGATGGTATAAGTTTTACCTACTTCGATACTTTTTGATAAATAATAAGCCTGCTTTGCAAGGTTCAGTGGAGCACTGTAGGTTACTTTCCTGTCAAGCAGTCCCGGCGTTTTTTCATTCATTTTAAAGAAAGTTATCAGTTCCGGAACTTTCAACAGCGAGCCGGGGTTGTAATTTTCCTGGTCTCCGATCGAGATATATTCTCCCTGGTTCAATTGGCGCAGGTAAACAGAGGCCGTATTAATGGTGCCCGACATTTTATAACCATTGATTACTGTTTCCACCTGGTTCTTTAAAGGCATTAATCTCTCCGACTGGCATGGCCTGTCGGCAAAAAGCAAGGGACGGATATACTCATAACCATTTAACCGCTTGACAGCTGCTGGGCATTGCTGGACAGTATTGTCAGAAGATGCCTCTTCAGCTTCAGTAAGATTGCGATACCTGTATGACACCAATAGTGAGCTGAGTACAACAGCAACTAGGGTCATAAGTAAGGCTAAATGCAGGGGAATTTTTTTTCTGAACATAGCAGTAAAATGGTTAAAGTATTAAAATAAAGGGTACATCGTGAATGACCGGTTATCAGATACGGAAAGGCGACGATCTGCTGCCCTGTGTTTTTGTTTTTTGCGTGCAAATATATTGTTTAGTAGCCAAGTAGCCATACCATATCCTCATACCAAATATCATCAAAACATGAACAAAATCATTTTGAGCGATACGATCAAGAAAAATTACTTATAATTAAATGCTGCGGCAGTATTTGGTTGGAATTTTAACATATTTTTTTTAGTTTTCGAACCTCGTCTGGCCCAAGGATACTTCCTTGCCTTCAAACTTCCACGGAGAAGTTGATCCCATTTTCACAAACCATAAATTAAGCATCATGAAAACATTATTAAGTGCAGTACTTATTGCGTTGATCCTTTATTCATGCAAATCGGCACAACCACCTGCAGCCAGGGTAACCGCAGGTGCCGGATTTTCCAAAATCAGTAATGGCGACAGCTGGAGAGGAACCATCGGCGGCATGGCAGGTGCAGAAATATGCCTTCCTTTTTCAGCTGTCTCTTCAGTAAATACCGGGCTGAATGTTTCTTTCCAGGGATCAAAATATGAAGAAACCTATATAGAGAACGGGAGGGTTAATCTCGTTTATATAAATCTCCCGGTGATGTATGGCTATCAATCGCCCGGTGGTTTATATGTTGAAGCTGGTCTGCAGCCCGGCGTATTGATCAGCGCAAAAGACAAATACAATGGTTCCACCCACGATTATAAAGACGCGGTTAAAAAATTTGAACTCGGCATACCAATAGGTGCTGGATACCGGTTCAACAACGGTCTTGGAATTGGTCTCCGGGTCATACCAGGCATTACGAACCTGGATGATACCGGGGATAAGGCACATAATTTTTTAGGCATGCTTTTGTTATCTTACCGTTTTTGGAAAGGTAAACAACAAAAAAAGTGACTAATTCAGATCTCAACAGGCAGGTTGCATTAAAATGGATCGCTGCTTTCAATGAGCATAACCTTCAACATTTGCTCGACCTGTATGCAGATGATGCCATACACTTCAGTCCGAAATTGAAATTGCGCCAGCCAGAAAGCAATGGCTGGGTAAAAGGGAAACCTGCAATGAAGACATGGTGGGCTGATGCTTTTGAGAGGCTGCCTTCACTGCATTATGAATTACAGAACCTGCTGGTTGATGAAGGGCAGGTGCTGATGGAATACCTGCGTGAAGTAGACAATGAACCCGGAATGATGGTTGCTGAGATCCTCGAAATATCAAATGGCCTGATACAAAGATCAAGGGTATATCATGGATAGGCATAATTCATACGGTTGCCATTCATATAAATTCTCATGACACCAAATTGAAATTGATATAAAATTACCTGTCATATCAATTTCAATACTGCTAAATCATTGTCATGATACCAAAACAACCACGGATCTTTTCCCTGCTCATTTTTATCTTCCTTTTGCTTACAACGGACTGTTTTTCCCAGCCAGCTATGTTTCGTGGCAACCCGGAGCATAACACAACACTAAGCATGGATGGCAGATCTGTATTTACCGACGAGGCCTGGAGGTTTGATGCGGATGCAGCTATCCGATCTACTGCTGTATGCGATCAAAATGCTGTGTACTTTGGAAGCAGCAAAGGAATATTTTATTCATTGAATAAAAGAACCGGTTCTGTGAATTGGCTCTGTAACACAGGAGCAGCGATCGAATCTTCCCCTGCATTGTATAATGGAAATGTTTTTTTCAGTAACAATAAGCAATCATTGTATGCATTGAATGTTTCGTCAGGTAAACAGAAGTGGAAACTTGATCTCGGTGAGAACAGGCCATATCCATGGGGCTTCGACTATTTTTATTCATCCCCCGTGATCGTTGGAGAGAAGATCATCATCGGTGCAAAAGATGGCTATGTTTATAATGTGAATGCTGCAAATGGAAAGATAAACTGGAAATTTAAAACGGAAGGGATTGTAAGGAGTACAGCAGCTGTTTCAGGAAACCTGGTTTTCTTCGGTGATACAGATGGAATTCTTTATGCAGTTGATCTGCTTACAGGAAAAGAATCATGGCGTTTTTTTACATTCGGTCATGGATTGAAGAATGAAGATTTTGGTTTCGACAGGAGAGCGATCATTTCATCTCCAGTTATTGCAAAAGAAAAGCTGATCGTTGGCTGCAGGGATGGATTCTTCTATGCAGTCAATAAGAATACCGGAAAAGAAATATGGCGGGTGGATCACAATGTTTCCTGGGTGATCTCATCCATTGCAGTTAAAGACAGTATTGCGGTAACGGGAACATCAGATGGAAGATTTGTACAGGCCGTTAATACCAATACGGGTAAAGAAATATGGAAGCATCCTACCATTTCGATCGTGTGGTCATCACCTGTTATCTGTGACAATAAAGTTTATATCGGCAGCCAGGAAGGGGTGTTGTATTGTATCGACCTGTTTACAGGAAAAAGAATGAATGGATTCCAGGCTAAAGGAAAAATATTTTCCTCACCTGTTATCAGTGATAACATGTTATTCTTTGGAACGGATATGGGATACCTGTACGCATTAAAACCGGGAACAAATATTTTCCCTGCATTAACAGGCATCCAAAAATATGTTTTCTGGGAAACGGGCGTGAATATTTATTTCCATTATGGCAATGATGTAAAGATCAGGGATTACTTTACATACAACCGCTACAAGCTTCTTCATACAAAAGAACTGATTGATGTTTTAAGTAAGCAGGATTCAGCTGCAAATTCAGTGATCGTATTTGCATCCAATTATTTCCCTCAGGAGGTATTGAATGGTAACGAGCATTCATTGCTGAGAAAATATTTAGACAACGGAGGAAGGGTAGTAGTATTGGGCAACAATCCTGTTACATACCAGACAAATGCCGAAAAGCAGGTAGAAGGTTTTAATTTTTTGGAGGCGGACAGCGTGTTGTGTATAAAGTATGGAGCTTACAATGATCTTCGTTCCATGGGCGGATTGCAGCCTGCACTTGCAACTGAAGAAGGCAAAAAATGGGGATTGCCACACTCATGGACCGGGTTTCTTCCCACTGAACAAAAACAGGTTGACATTGTATTGGGTAAGGATGAGAATGGGTATGCATCAGCCTGGTTGAAAAAATTCAGTACTATAAAAGGATCAGGCTTTATCCAGTTATGGGTTGATCCGGACATCATCGACGATGTGAGCCCGATCCTCCGGGCTGCAGAATATGGAATGGGCAGATAATGATAACAGCAAATTTGCAAAGCAAAGCACTATCAATCTTTATGTCTTTGCAATTAGCGGTAAAAAAACAATTTCCAATTTCACAACCATTTTTGCTTCCATTGAACCAATTTTGCTTCATGAAAGTAACTCCCGAACAATTCAATGAACTGGTAAAGAACCGGCGCTCTGTATTTCCATCACAATTTGATGCAGGCAAGAAGATCCCCGACGAGATCGTAAAGCAGATCCTCCGCAATGCAACATGGGCTCCCAACCACGGGAAAGCTGAGCCATGGTACTTTAAAGTTTTCACCGGACCAGGGCTGCATGTACTTGCCGATCTTCAAAGCAGGTTGTATAAAGAGTATGCAGGAGATAAATTCAAAGAAGATAAATATATTTCCCTGCAGCAAAGACCATTGCTTGCATCGCATGTGATCTCTATTGGTATGAAAAGAACCACCACGAAACAGATTCCTGAAGTGGAAGACATTGAAGCCGTAGCCTGTGCCGTTCAGAATATTTATCTATCCACTGCTGCTTATGGACTTGGGGGATACTGGACTACTGGTGGTGTTACCTACATTGAACAGGCAAAGCATCATTTCGGGTTGGGAGAGCAGGATAAGCTGCTTGGCTTTTTTTACCTGGGACATATCGCTATACCTTCGCCCAACGCCAACCGTAAGCCGCTGGAACAAGTGACCGACTGGGTAAATAATTGAGATTGAGTACCCTTAGGAGTGAGTCCATCATTTTTTTTATAATAAAAAGGGTCATATTACAATAATCGATAAAGAAGTCCGTTAGTAAGGTAACTCTAATAAAACCCTCTACTAATGAAAAGACCTCTATCCGTAGCAGCGCTATTTTTATGCGCCCTTACCATGAATTCATGTTCTACCAGCTCCATTTCAAAGGCAAAACGTAAAGCTGATATTCAGAACTCTAAAGAAACCAATTCTGCCTGTTTTGTTAAGTTCAATGACGGAACAATCAAACAATATACTTCGCTGAAATTGGTAACGTCTGCATTCACAACTCCATACCTTTTGGCTGATGGCAAAACAAAGATCAAAGCCAGACAAATTGTTGCATACCAGAACAAAGAACATTATGCTGTTTCACAAAAAACATTTTGCTGTGGCCGTATGACCTCTGTTGCAACAGAAACACTTCCGGGCTTTGCAGTGAGAACAGTGAAAGGTAAAATAAATGTTTATTGCAAGAAATTTTACAATGGCCAGGTTGCCGTTGATGAATATTTCATACAGGCCGGTGACAATGGTAAGATCGTTGCATATTCGCCTGCATTGATGAATGAACTTGTAAAAGACAATTCAGAAGCTGCGATGTTCTTTAATGATAAAAAATTTAAAGGAAGCTCGTCTGACAAACTTCAAACCGCTGCCCATATGTATAACTCCGGACAGCTGGTTACAAAGAACTAAAACCAAAACCAGATATACAGCAAAGTGAGCCTGGCTAAAATCGCGGGCTCACACTTTTATGAAGCAATTTCACAGAAAATAAAAAAGTCCCGGGGATCCCGGGACTTTTTGTTTTGAATTATTTTATCAGTATTTAGGAGTTATTCCCATGTTGTAAAACATAAAGCTCCATTTATCAGTTTGTTCACCGATAGTTTGCTTGGTACTTTTGCCTGCTCCATGTCCAGCCTTTGTTTCTATGCGGATAAGGACCGGGTTGGTGCCTTTTTGTTTAGCCTGCATTTCAGCTGCGAATTTAAATGAATGTGCAGGCACAACGCGGTCGTCATGATCAGCAGTTGTTATAAGTGTTGCAGGATAAGAGGCTTCCTTTACATTATGTACGGGGGAATATTTGTACAGGTAATCAAACATTTCTTTACTGTCGGCAGATGTGCCATAATCATAAGCCCATCCTGCGCCTGCAGTGAACTTATGGTAACGCAGCATATCCATAACACCTACTGCAGGAAATGCAACTTTGCACATGGAAGGGTCCTGGGTGATACATGCGCCGATCAACAGGCCACCATTGCTTCCACCTTCAATGGCAAGCATGTTCCTTGAAGTATATTTATTGTCAACAAGGTATTTTGCAGCTGCCATGAAATCATCAAATACATTTTGCTTTTTGGTTTTGATACCCTGCTCATGCCATGATTCGCCATATTCACCACCGCCACGAAGATTTGGAACAGCATAGATGCCACCATTTTCCAGTAAAACAATATTTGATGTACTGAAGAAAGGAGTAATGCTAACGCTGAATCCACCATATGCATATAAGAGACAGGGATTCTTTCCATTCAGTTCAATTCCTTTTTTATAAGTGATGATCATTGGAATCTTTGTTCCATCTTTGGAAGTATAGAAGACCTGTTTTGATTCATAGTCCCCAGGCTTGAACTGAACATTGGGTTGTTTGTACATTTCAGTTTTCCCCGAGGCAATATTCATTTTATAGATCGTATAAGGCGCTGTATAACCTGTATAACCATAGAAGAGGTCTTTATCATCCTGCCAGCCGTTAAAACCAGTGGCAGTTCCAAGTCCGGGCAGTGCTATCTCACGAACCTGCTTCCCTGTTCTGTCATATTGATACACTTTGCTCACCGCATCTTTCAGGTAGCTGCAGAAAATGAATCCACCAACAGATGATGCGTTCAGTACTTCAGGCTTTGTATCGATCAATACCTTCCAGTTTGCTTCAGCAGGAGTTGCAACCGGGACCATCATTATTTTACCGTTTGGCGCATTCCTGTCAGTCTGGATATAAAAATACTGATCATCATTGTCGATAACGGCATGCTGGTTCTTCATATCTGTTACCATGGGCAGTATGGGTGCGCCGGGTTTTGTAAGATCCATTACCAGCATATCTCCGCCATAAGTTGAATTGGCCCCATAAATGATCAGCCATTTTTCATCTTCCGTAACCTGTACGCCAACATAACGGATGGGTTCACCTGCTCCTCCATAGATAAGCTTATCATCCTTCTGTTTTGTTCCCATCTTATGATAGTAAAGCTTGTGCCTGTCTGTCTTGCCAGCAAGAAAACTACCTTCCTTCGGTCTGTCATAAGTGCTGTAATAAAAGCCATCATTGCCTTTCCACGATGCTCCACTGAATTTGATATCCTGCATTGTATCAATTTGTTTTTTGCTGATGGCATCCATGATGATCATCTTATGCCAGTCGCTGCCACCTTCCGAGATACTATATGCTACCAGCGAACCATCTTTAGAAAAATTAGTACCTGCCAATGAGGTTGTTCCATCAGCTGAAAAAGTATTTGGATCAAGAAATACTTCTGCCGGGCCACCTTCAACAGGTTCACGGTACATTACATATTGATTTTGTAAACCTGAGTTCTTACTGTAATAAATATATTTTCCCTGGCGGCCTGGTGCCGTGTATTTTTCATAATTGAATAAAGCTTCATAGCGTTTACCAATTGCATCCCTGAATGGGATCTGCTTAAGGTATCCCTGCGTAACTTCATTTTCTGCCTTCACCCATGCACCGGTCTCAGCGCTTGTATCATTCTCAAGCCAGCGGTATGGATCAGCCACACTTGTTCCGAAATAGTCATCTTTTACTGTTGTGTCTTTTTTTGTAACGGGATATTTCACTACGATAGTTTTTAAAGCTGTACTGGCCGTTTCCTGGCTGTTGTTGCAGGAAAACAATACTACCGTACAAATTGCAGGAAGGATTCTCTTTACCATAATAATGTTTGTTTTGGAGCAGGAAGGTAGTTTTTTTTGAATATATAGAACAGCAATTATGACGAATGGCGGGATTTGTTTGGATCATTATTTACCTTTGTAGCTTCCATTATTTAAACAACTCAATTGATATTTTATGCCAGGATTTGAATTTTTCGGAGCAGAAGAAAGAAAAGAAGTCAATGATGTGCTGGAAACAGGTATACTGATGCGCTATGGTTTTGACGGGCCAAGAAAAGGTATCTGGAAAGCAAAGGAAATGGAAGCTGCCGTTTGTGAAAAGTTCGGAAGCAAATATGCTCAACTCGTGAGCAGTGGTACAACTGCGTTAACGACTGCCATGAGTGCATTGGGCATCGGGTATGGTGATGAGATCATTTTGCCGAGTTTCACTTTTGTTGCAAGCTTTGAAGCCGTTTTAAGTGTAGGTGCTGTACCGGTTTTTGTTGATGTGGATGATACACTAACGTTGGATCCTGCAGCTGTAAGAAATGCGATCACTCCCAAAACAAAATGCATAATGCCTGTACATATGTGCGGAAGTATGGCTGATATGGATGTATTGCAGGCGATCTGTAAAGAACACAAACTTATTTTACTGGAAGATGCCTGCCAGAGCATTGGCGCATCATATAAAGGAAAGAAATTAGGAACCATTGGTGATGCAGGTACATTCAGTTTTGATTTTGTGAAAACGATCACCTGTGCTGAAGCGGGTGTGGTCATGACAAACAGGGAAGATGTTTATACAGCATGTGATGGCTATAGCGATCATGGACATGATCATAAAGGCGTGGACAGGGGTGCGGACCTTCATCCATTCATTGGTGCCAATTTCAGGATAAGTGAACTGCATGCTGCTGTTGGACTGGCGCAGATAAGAAAGCTGGATAACTTCTTGGCGATCCAGAAAAAGAATCATACAGCTTTAAAGAATATCCTTTCACAGGTTCCGGGTATCTCATTTAGAAGGATACCGGATGAAGCCGGGGACAGCTGTACCTTCCTTAGCTGGTTCCTTCCAACTGCTGAAGCTACAAAAGCAGTTGTTGCCGAGATGAAATCACAAGGTATCTTACCTGGTAATTTCTATTGGTTCGATAACAACTGGCATTATATCCGCAAATGGGATCATTTGAAAAATGCTGCTACGCTGAATGCATTACATCCTGATCTAAAAGCAGCTGTTATTCATCATGCGACAAAGGATTTTTCTGCGAGTGATGCGATCATGAGCCGTTGCGTATCTACTGCCATAGGTTTATTGTGGACACCTGAACAAGTGCAGGCTAAGGGAGAACAGATGGCTGCTATTATGAAACAGGTATTATCTGCACAGGTTGAAAAAGTTTAAACACGAATTACACGGATTGCACAAATTTCACAGGATATAAATCATATTGAGTATCCATTGATCATTTGCACAGAATTAAAGTAATTCGTGTGATCATAACTGCTCATACAATTCTCGTAGTTTCTCCCTGTCTATTTTTTTCTCCCAATCCTTTCCAAGTGCATTTTCCCACAGCGGTTTCATACCAAGAGAAACGTCGATCATCCTGTTAAACTGTTCATCAGTTAACCCTTTACATACATTTTGCGGAATATCGATCCCGTTTTTCAGAACCATGTATTTGAATTCCTTCACACCTTCGGGATAATATTCTTCCAGTTTATCAAATACAATGCAATTACCGATGCCATGCCTGGTCCCGAGCAAATAACTCAATCCATAACTAACGGCATGCGCCACGCCGACCTGTGAGTAAGCGATACTCATTCCCCCGGCATAGGATGCCATCATTAATTTATCATCACATTCAGCATCCCATGTATCTTTTGTTACAAAAACTTCACGGCAAAGTTCCAGAGCCTTTTCTCCATAGCTCTTACTAAATTCATTGAGATAAGTTCCGGTAAGACTTTCAATACAATGTATATAACAATCCATCCCTGTATAAAAACGCTGGTTGGCAGGGGCATTAGCTGTGATCTCTGGATCCAGTACGATCTGGTCGAAGGGAGTGAAGTCTGAGTTCATTCCAAGTTTTTTTGTCGGGCCTGTCAATACAGTTGTGCGACTCACCTCTGCACCCGTTCCACTCAATGTTGGAATACCGACTTTATAAACCCCTGGGAATTTAACAAGGTCCCAGCCCTGGTAATCGGCACTGCTGCCGGGATTGTTCATCATCAGTGAAACAGCTTTCGCAAGATCCATCGTAGATCCACCGCCAATGCCAATGATACCACTCACTGTTCCAAATTCATCTTTCAGTTCGGCAGCAAGCCTGTCAACATATTTTGTCTTTGGCTCATCAGTAACATCAACAAAAATGACCTTATCATTTCCTCTTAGCTGGATACGCTTCGGAAGATCCTTTCCTTCAAAATAATGATCAACAAAAAAGATCATCGGTGCATTCTCTTTCCGGTGAGGCTTTATGATATCATCAAGCTGGTTAAAAGAACCGCGGCCATATACCACGTAACCGATCATCTTAAAATTTCTATGACTCATAGTTGGGTTTATTTGTAAAATTATCTTATTATGTTGTTGTGGCGAACGAATGAAGCAATCTTGACCACCGGATTGCTTCGTGACCAGCAATGACGTTCTTATTTATTTAACAACAGCGCTGCCCTCGCCAGGTCTTCAGGGGTATCTATCTCCACACCCATGTATTCTGTTACAACCATTTTTAAAGGAATGCCATTTTCGAGATACCGCAGGCATTCGATCTTTTCTGCCGATTCCAGTGGGGTCATTGGCCAGTTGGTAAAATTCATCAGTGCCTGTTTACGGAATGCATACACACCAATATGTTCATAATATACAGGTGACAGATTCTTATCACGATGATATGGTATCGGGCTGCGGCTAAACATCAGGGAATTGTTATTCTTATCAATGGCCACTTTTACATAATTGGGATCGCTGATGAATTGTTCTTCTTTCAATACCTGCATCAGTGAAGCTACCTGCACAGATGCATCATCAAATACCTGCAGTAATTTTTCAAGCGGCGCCTTCTGCACAAAAGGTTCATCGCCCTGCACATTTACAATGATGTCAAGATCTATATCAGTTATCGCTTCCGCAATACGGTCGCTGCCGCTTTCATGATTCTTTTTACTCATGATGGCCTTGCCGCCATTGTTATTTATTTCCTGGAAAATGATATCGCTGTCGGTCACTACATACACTTCTTCAAACAAACCCGTTGCAACAGTGTTATCATAAGTATGCCTGATCACTGTTTTGTTACCAAGCAACTGCATCAGTTTGGCAGGAAAACGGGTGGCCGCATAACGGGCCGGTATCATTGCAACTTTCTTCATCAACTGATCGGATAATATTGGGCAAATATATGCAATCAGATGTTCACCATTTTCATATTGGCTTCGCCGTATCGCTGGCCTGTATTGGGATATTTCGCCAGGATATCTTCGATCTCCTTTAGATCTTCGTTTGTGAGGTCTACATCAACAACAGCTGCATTCTCCATTAAATATTTTCTTTTCTTGGTGCCGGGAATGGGAATGATATCATCTCCCTGGGCCAATACCCAGGCCAGTGCCAGCTGGGTGCCTGTACAATTTTTCTTTTCAGCAAGTTCTACAAAAGCCTCTGCCAGCAGCTTATTGTTGTCCCAATGTTCTGCATTGAACCTTGGCAAGGTTCTTCTAAAATCATCCGCAGCCAGTTCGGTAGCGTTGATAGCTGCCGTAACCAATCCTCTTACCAGCGGACTGAATGCTACCAGGCTGATACCGAGTTCACGAACCGTAGAAAGAATCTCCTTCTCAACATCTCTTGTGAGCAATGAATATTCACTTTGCAATGCAGCAATAGGATGTACAGCATGTGCTTTGCGAATGGAAGCAGGAGAGGCTTCAGATATACCCAGGTATTTTACTTTCCCTTCTTTCACAAGTTCTGACATCGCACCAACGGTATCTTCAATCGGAACATTGGGATCCACACGATGAGCATAATAAAGATCGATCGTTTCTATCTTCAGCCGTGCAAGGCTTTTTTCAACAGCAGTCCGCATATACTTTGGAGATGCATCAACATAAAGACTTTTATCTTCCCGGGGCCGAAAGCCAAACTTGGTTGCAATAAATATCTTGTCCCTGTTTGGCACCAATATCTTTGAAAGGAATTCCTCATTATGCCCCAGGCCGTACACATCAGCCGTATCCCAGAAGTTGATACCAATATCAAGGGCCTTATGCAGTGTTGCAACAGCTTCATCCGTATCGATGGGGCCATATGCCATACTCATGCCCATGCATCCCAACCCGATGGCAGATAATTTCTGCCCGGTGCCGGCAAGTTCCCTGTATTTCATAAAAAAAATTTAGTGCCTGAAGTTACGACAATGCACTGCAAAAAGAAGGTCAATTATTGCACTTCACAGCATCTTCAAAATGTAATAACTGGTATTGCTCGTCTTTTGTAATGTTCACCCGGCTTTTACTTTCATCCACCACCATCTCAATGATCTGTTGTTTCAATTTCTTATCAGGCAAGGTAAAATGTTTGCTGATATCTGCCTTTTCATCCTGGTTCATATTATACATCCGGGATGACTGGCTGCACGAAAAATCGAATGCTGTGAAACGTACGTACTTTATATCGCGGTTGCTGTTTGTTCTAAAATGAATGGTCCTGTTTGTGATGTCATATACAATACTCCATTTTGTAAAATTTCCCTGTGCAACTTTATCAAGAATGGAGAAAGCATAATCGGTTAACGATGCAGTTGTTTCCAGCCTGTTGATCTTATTTACCATACTGCAGGCTTTTACAAACCGGTCAAGTGAATTATCGGGAATGGCTGATGCTGAACCGGACTCGATCATCTTTTTTGCAACCCTTGCAGATGATTCATAAGTATTGTTTGTAAGAACAGGAAAGGGAAGGTCCTTGTCCTTATGCACGGTCATTTTCCCATTGAGAAATTCTATAGCAGCAACATTGCCTTTTGCATCAGCTATAAGATAATGCAGGGGCGTTGCCTGCTTGCTGATGCGAAGCTTTGCATCAGAGCCGATCACCTCATCAATATTGGCGGCATTATCAAGCTGGTACTGCAGCCATTGCAAAACGCCCACGGCAGGCCTGTCATCTGATCCGGGGTAAACAGTTCCATCCAGCCACATCAGTTCAACCACCAGCCCTTTTTCATTCATGCCGCCGGTTGGGAATTCTTTTCCATATTGATTGAATGTGATACTTCCGAATTTAGATACCCAGTTCATGGTTTTACCTTCGCCTGTGTTCATGGATGTTTTAAAGAGACCACGCTGGTTGGTATAAACGATACCGCCGCCGGTAACCCAATCATAATTCCTTCCAAAAACTATATGTCCATCTTTGTTGATGCAAAATGTGGTACAGGCAGTAACTATTTTCACCAGGAAACAAAAAAGTACAACGGCGGAAAACTTTTTCATAAAGATTATTTTCTTCAAGCTACACATAGTTTCCGGAATTACGAATGGTAAAAATGATGAGCGGGTGTTGAGGTTTTTAATCAAGTTGCTAAAAAAGTTTATTTTCGAATGAATTCAATTCACATGTATAAATTTCTTCTTTTACTGTTCTCTGCTGCCGGTCTGGGATTTCCATCACCAGGGAATACCGGCATACAGCAATTTAATAAACCGACAGATACTATCCCTTCCATATTCATAGGTAATTTCACGGATGACTATGGCATACGCTACAATGTTACAGACAGCCTCTTTCTGCAAAGGCCCGGTATAAAATACCACATCATCCGCTGGAATGTAAAAGAGCAATTTATTATTGCAAGAAATGATATGGACAATCCCAGTGAAAAAGGATTATACAGCCGCATCGATTATATGCAGTTCAAAAATATGGAACCGTTTTTATGGGGATTCTGCCTCACGGTTTATAATGCTGCCAATGATTCGATCGCTGAATTTTCTGTAAAGGCCGACAGGATAAATCCAAAGAAAGGCTGTAATGGTTATCCTTTCTCACGTATGAAAAGAACAGATCCTTAATTTAGTATCATGAAGAAATGGGAGCCTGATAAATGGAAACATTTTTATGTGGGGATACCTTTAGGCTTCGTATTGCAGGCCGTTGTTGTTTTTTTCTTTTCATTCCCTGCCGGCATTGCAAGCCTTGTGGCTTTTGGAGGCCTGGTTGCTGTTTGTTATGGATTTGAATTGTTATCACTGGTCAGCGGCAAGGGCCATTATGATCTTATGGATGCCATCGCCGGGATCGCCGGTGGCAGCATCGGCATCGCTTTGATATGGATGGTTTCATTGATAAACGGATAAAGTGACTCCAGCACCACGGATACTTAAATAAAAGAAGGCCGGCAAATGACCGGCCTTCCTTTTTAAGGATTGAATTTTAATCTTTGATAAGCTTACCTGTCTGCACATTTCCATCTCCGTTATCATATCTAATAATATACACGCCTTTACCAAGTTCATTGATATTGATCTGTGTCTGAAGCGTATTCAAAACAACCCTAACATGTTTCGCAACACGCCCATCCGGGCTAAGCAGACTGATCATGGAATTTGCAGAAGCCTTTTCGTGCTGTATCGTAACCTGGTCTCTTGCAGGTACCGGGTATGCCTGGACCTGCATACCGGTTTCATCTTTCATATACACTCTAATGATGGGGGTATATTTACTGCTTCCGTTGAAATCCAGGTTTCTTACGCGGAAGAACATGGTTTGAACAGGCCTTCCGGGATAGTCCAGGCTATAGATCGGGCTACCGGTAGCATTTACATAACCTACATTTGTAAATGAACGCCCATCTGTACTGCTTTCAACATAATAACCTTTAACATTTATTTCTTCGCCTACATTCCACAACAGCTTTAATGTACCATCTGAATTCCTGCGTGCAACAAAACCTTCAAAAGTAACCGGTAATGGACCACCTGCTACTGTCAAAGCCAGATCATCAAACAGTATATTTCCTTGTTGCTGCATTTTAAAAGTGAATTCAAATCGCACTGCACTGCCCACGGTAAGATCTGCATCCGATAATGATAAACAGATATTGCCTGAATTATCGGGCAAAGGAGTATAAACCGGTCCGTTAGCTGTGTTTGCAAGTATTTCAGTTGCTCCGCCAATGACACCTGATATGATCCTGATCCTGTAGTCAGTATTATTTGGTACTGCGTATTTAAAACCTACCGTTACCTGCCCGGGAGCTGTAATAAAAAAAATAGGGGATATTAAACTTGCAGTTCGTGCATGTAAGCCACTGCTTTCTATTTCAGCCCCTGCTGCGGCATTCCAGAAAAACGCCACGTCATCACCACTGGAGTATATACTTGGAGAGCTGAATCCCTCATCAGAATTATTGAAATTCCTGAAAACACTGCAGTCGGAGGAAGGAGAAACAATTGTAGGAGATTGTGCTGTAGCAACAAATCCTGAAGCGATCATCATCGCTGAGAGTAAAAAAGTTTTCATAATCTTTATGTTTGTTTAAGAGATAAATTCAATAAGTCTTTCACCGGAGGGAATGAGCAGGAAGTCTTTTAACAGGAGATTGGAAAATGTGCTGGATTATACAAGCCAATTACAATGCCAATTACGTCAATAGCGAATAAGTGATACATGTTTTCGGAATTTAGAGAGGAAAAATCCCGTTACTTGACGAACTATTTTTATATGATAGCGAAATTATTTCTACAGCGAGGAATATTCACCCGGATCGATCTTATTAACGTTATGAAGCAGTCTGCACAATAGCTGATTGAATTATCTCTTACTTTTGTCATTCAACCAATCAATATGTCCCTGCGGCATCGGAACATTTCCTGGAGGATCTTATTTGTTTTTATTGCCATATCAATAAGTAATATAGCTATTGCCGTTCCGTGTACAGGATTTAATGATTCATTGCTTATTAAAAGATCTGTGCCATCACTACCTGATCCTATTATCAGCACAGATTCACCAACATCCATCATCCCTTTTACAAGAGCAGGTAACCTGATCCTCATCCGGGCAAAGGTTGATACAACGATCGGGAACTTTATCCTTGATACAGGTGCCCCAAATCTTGTGTTGAACATTACTTACTTCCGTCATTATCCAGCGCATAGCAGTACAGACCAGGAGCAATCAGGTATTGCCGGTTCTGCTGTAAGAGTGCAGACAGATGTGAGCGAATTCACACTGGGACCATTAAAATATAACAAGGTTGAAGCTGACATGATCAATCTTGGTCATATAGAAAACAGTAAAGGCGTAAAGATACTAGGGTTACTGGGCCTGCAATTATTCAGGCAATTTGAAATGATCATTGATTATGAGAAAAGTATTATTTACCTGCATCTCATTTCAAAGAAAGAAGGAAAATCTTATAAGAGTGAAATGCTGAAGGACAGTGCTGCTTTTACAACTGTTCCTTTTGATATCACTGATAACAAGATCATAACAAAACTGGAAATAGCCGGGAAAAAACTACGGTTCATTATCGATTGTGGAGCAGAAACAAACCTGCTCGACAGCCGTTTGCCTGACAAGGTGTTTGAAAACGTTGTATTGGGGCGAAGGGTGAAACTCACAGGAGCTAATGATAAAAAGATTGAAGCGCTATATGGAGACCTCAATAACCTAAAGATAGGCAACCAGGACATCGGTGCACTGCCGGTGGTTATCACGAACCTGGAAAAAACATGCTTATCGTTCGTATCATGTACAGACGGAATTTTAGGATTTGATTTCCTGTCTTTGCACAGAATAGGATTTAATTTTGTAACACGTAAAATGTATATATGGAAATAGATAAAGCCATATTGAAATTGCGGGGGTCATTGCGTGCTGCGTACATGACCATGATCGTATTGTTCATGCTGATGAACGGGTATGGCCAGCAGGTATACACTGTAAAGGATGGCAGGATGTATATCGAACTGAACAAACAGTTGCCTGCATCGGCACTTGACAGTTTTATCCGCCGTTATGACCTCGGAGATCTTGCGATCAAATATTTTATCAGGACCAATTCAACAGACAGCCTGAAATACATGGGATGGCGCATTGATAAAAATGAGCGGGATGTATTTGCAATAAGCAAGGCATTGATCAGCGCAGAAGACCTAACCAATATTGCTGACAAGATCATATTTACAGATAAAGGCGGCGTGGAAGCAATGTTCCCGGCTGTAAACAATGGTTTGACCTACGGCTATAACCGTTTCCAGAATAAATCTTCTTTTGCAACACATGATTCGATAGTGACCTTCTACCTGAGAGCCAATTTGAATGCCGGCAAAGTAACACTGGCAGGAAGTTTCAATAAATGGGATCCTGATAACATGCCCATGACAAAGACCGATAGCGGCTGGATTGCACAGGTGAAACTTGTACCTGGAAAATACTGGTATAAATTCATCATAGACGGCAACTGGACGCAGGATGATGATAACAGGCAAAAAGAGAATGATGGTTATGGCAATACCAATTCTGTTTATTACAAGACCAATCATGTATTTAAACTCAATGGTTATACTGAGGCAAAAAGAGTTTACCTGGCAGGAAGCTTTAACAGGTGGCAACCGAAAGACCTGTTGATGCAACGTACTGCAACCGGTTGGGAACTGCCCCTTTACCTTGCCGAAGGGACACATACTTATAAATATGTCATTGATGGCGACTGGAAAGTTGATCCAGGCAATCCTGACCGTTTTCGGAATGAATTTGATGATTATAATTCTGTGGTCAGTTTTGGTAAGCCTTATTTATTTAAGCTGAAGGGTTACGAGAATGCGAAAAAAGTTTTACTTACTGGAACATTCAACGGCTGGAGAAAGGACGAATTGTATATGACCAGGACAGATTCAGGCTGGGTATTGCCTTATACGATCGGGCCCGGCAATTATGAGTATCGCTTTATTGTTGACAAAAAAGAGATCGTTGACCCCGATAATCCTTTTTTAACGAGTGAAAAAAGATCTGAGGCAAATTCATTCCTTATACTTGGTGCAAATTATACATTCAGGTTAAAGGGTTACCCGGATGCTAAAAAAGTTTTCCTGAGCGGCGATTTCAATAATTTTAATCCCAGTTCGCTTGCCATGAAACATGTAGGCAATGAATGGATCTTCAGTGTGCATCTTACAACCGGTAAACATATTTACAAATTTGTTGTTGATAATAAATGGATCCGTGATCCTTCAAATGAATTGTGGGAACAAAACAGTTTCGGAACAGGCGATTCAGTTCTGTGGTACGTAGGCGAATAATCCCTTCATGATCATTCAAAGTAAAAATATGAGAACAATTTTAAGTTTATTGGTCCTGGTATCGTTATATACGCAGGGACAGGACAGGAGTTCAAACAGGAAAGAGATCATTTATGGCAGGAAAGACGGCCTTGCATTGACGATGATGATGGAGAAGCCATTAAAGAACAGCAATGGTAAAGCGATCATTGATGTAGTGAGCGGCAACTGGAGATCAGGATATGAAAGCATGTTATACCATATTGAAAAAGATAAACCATATATCGACAGTGGTTATACTGTTTTTGCCGTGATACATGGTTCGCAGCCACGTTATGCCATACCCGATGAAGTGGATGATATAAAACGTGCTGTAAGGTTCATACGTTACAATGCAAATGAATATGGGATCGATCCCCAGAAGATAGGTATTACCGGTGCATCATCCGGTGGTCATTTGGCATTGACAGTTGCAACCGCTGATGACAAGCCTGATGCAAATGAAAAAGACCCGGTGAATCGTGTTTCTTCAAGGGTGCAGGCAGTGGCAGTGCTTTATCCACCGACTGATTTTCTTAATTATGGCAGGCAGGGTATCAATCCAGCTGCAAGCCAGGCCCTGCTTGCAGGTATGGGATTGCTGGGAGCATTTGATTTTAAGAGATGGAATGATACAACACGTTCTTATGTTTCGGTAACAGATACAGATGCAAAGCTTGAGATCGCCAGGCAGAACTCCCCGATATATTTTGTTTCAACAGATGATCCCCCAACCATGATCATCCATGGTGATGCAGACAGGGTAGTGCCATTGCAACAATCAGAGACCATCATAAAAAAATATGAAGAAGCAAAGGTTCCGAACAAACTGATCATAAGAAAGGGAAGGGGACATGGATGGAGAGATGATGAAGCAGAATTAAAGGAATTTGTTGGTTGGTTCAATCAATACCTCAAATGATCAGTGACGGGCTGATGTTGTTATGTTCGAGATGATATTACCTAAAAATAAAGCCTCCGGTATGGAGGCTTTATACTTTTTTAAATATTTTTTAGAAGTTGAATAAACATGCCACGGCAAAAATATTCGGCTTATTCTCATTGATGCCTTTCATATAAGAAAGCCTTACTTCAATATTTTTATATTTTCTTCCAACACCCATTCTTACACCGCCATTTGCAGCAGGTCCATAGGTATTGGATGAATAACTGTTAGAATAAGTTCCGGTGCCCGGATCATATATCTCATCGGTTAAAAAATCACCATGGTGATAACCAAAGCCGGCACCGAAGAAATAACCAAACTTCTGCCTGTTCTCTTTACTGGAACCACGGCCCATGTTAAGGCTCACAATAACCGGTACGTTCAGTAAGAATCCAACAGAGCTGTTGTCATTTCCATATGAATCGTAAGAGGAGGTGCTGGCAGAAATTCCAACTGTCAAAGGAATACTCACTGATACAGATAATTTTTCTGTTTCGAAAAAATTAAAGCGTGGGGTATAAGTAAATCCTTCGCCAAAGCCAATATCACTGCTGCTGCCTTCGCCTGTAGTGCTCCCCATAATTGTTATACCGGCTCCATGCATAAAGGACTGGCTGAACGAACTGCCTGCAAGCATGAGCAGGCAAAAAGATAAAATAATTTTTCTCATAATCTTGTTAGTGTTTTAAAGGGTAAAGAATGAATTTTTTAAAAACGCTGCAAATATAGGACAGCTTAGTTATCTGTAAGTGGAATGGAGGGATATTATATGCAATATCCTTTGTATTGGCAATATGAGCAGAAGTTCCGGGAAGCCGATCAATTACATCACGGTAAACTTCTCTATTACCTGGCCTATGGCAAGTTTATATACGCCCGTCTTAAACCCAACGATGCACAATTTGAATTCATTGATCCCTTTCGAAATGGCACCTTTTCTTATCAGCCGCCCTGTTTCATCGGTTATCACATAATCCATATCATTGAATTGATTACTGGCAGAACGAACAGTGAGAATTGCATTTAATTCTACCTGGCTTGGCGATAAGATCACCTGTTGGTTGCTGTTCATAGTTAGGATTTTATTGATTTTTCAGAGGTTGACTTATTTTTTGATCAGGGACCGGATCTGCCGACCCCTGATCATATTATTAAATGTTTTTATTACTGATGTAATGTAATGTCCGGTAAATGTGTTTCCTGCCCCTGCTGTACCTGTACACCTGTAATTAACGTATCCTGGTACGGAAATATTGGGTCAACCACCACCGAATATGTGCCTTCATCCAGCCCCATTATCTTGAATTTTCCACTCCATGGGAATGGGATGGCATAGGCCGTATCAGTTGGGCCGTAAGCAGCCACTAATGTGAGTACATGATGTGGGTTGATCTCACCTTCGATCCTGCCCGAACGGCTCCAGCAAAAAGACCTGAGGAAAGGCTGCAGGCAATAATGGCCATTATACCTTTTAATTGACCTTTGAACATCAAAATCAATGCGTATAATTGACTGACCGCCAGGCAATGTGTCGATACTATTGCTGGAAAGCTTTAGGTAGACATACGGGCTGTTGTGGCAGATACTGAGCGGTTCAGAATGAGTACTGTCAGTCCAAACCTCGTTATTGCTTCCCAACGTAAGCCTGATCTTAGTGATCCTTCCCTGTCCAACCAAACCGGTAGCAAGTAATGTATCTACTCCATTACGAAGCCTTAGCAGGTCATATACACCCGGGGTAACGCCCAGGGTATCCCATTGGCCGAAATCGTCACATCCATTATGATCATCATCCCAGTCGTGATCATCATCATCATCGTGATGATGTCCATGACCATGGGAGGAATCGATCTTTACTTCCACGTACTGAATATCTACAAGTACTTTGGTAAAATCAATTGAAGGATCATCACTGAGGTAAACAGCTACTCTTTGTCTTCCATTCATATCTTCAGTAGTGCCAACATCTTTTTTACAGGCATTAAAGGACACTATCAACAAAGTGAATCCGCAAAGCAGGGCTGCGGCTTTTATGATTTTTTTCATATATCTTTTTTTAATGGCGTTAAATAATGAATTGCAACTCCTGGTTTGCAATTATGAACAGCAATCAGATCATGTAGAACTAATTCATGTATCCCGTTTAAATGATCAGAAAAAGATATATGCTGGAAGGTTGTATACGAGGTAACCGGCTCCTGGAAATCGTTGTACAGTTGCCGTAAAGTTTGTTGGTACGGTGTTGTGGAAAAAGCGGGTGCAGTTTCCCTGCTGGCAGAATTTTCAGTTGGTTTCAAAAGATATTGGATAGAGGTTAAGCACACTGTTTAGGACAAGAAATATGCCATGACTCTAAAATGTGAATATCTAATGCAAAAAGAGAATAACTAACGGTCAGTTTTTGGAGGATGTTTTTTGATTCATTTCCATATAATCCACTGCAAGATTGGCAAGCGCTTTTACGCCAAGAAGAAAAGCACTTTCATCAATAAAAAAATCGGGTGTATGATGCGAAGGCGCCGTACGTGGATCTGTACCTTTAGGCATTGCGCCCAGGTTAAAAAATACACCGGGAACCTTTTCTTCATAAAAGGAAAAGTCCTCGGCACCAGTTTTGGGATTGGTTAAAATAACATTTGGCTTACCGGCAGTGGCCTGCATGGAAGGAAGCATTTTATAAGTAAGTGTACTGTCATTGAATGTAACAGGATAATGGGAACTGAAAGGAATTATCACTTCAGCAGTTGCTCCTGCACTTTCAGCCGTTTTGGTTACAACCTGCTTGATTCTTTCAATAAGGAATTTTTCATCTTCTATGGTAAGTGCACGAATGGTGCCGAGCATTTCTGCCTGTTCAGGAATAATATTTGAACGAACACCTGAATGAATAGCGCCAATGGTAACAACACCGGGATTCTCTATGATGTTTAGATTCCTGCTTATGATTGTCTGCAGGTTATTGATGATCTGTGCTGAAACAACGATCGGGTCAACAGATGACCATGGATAAGCTCCATGTGATGATCTTCCCTTTACGATGATCTTCATGTCATTCACGCTTGCATAAAAACCACCGGGCCTGTAATAGAGTTTACCAACTTCCATTTGTGATGATATATGAAGACCGAAGATCGCATCAACTGGGGGATTGGTAAGTACAGCTTCTTTTACCATCATTTCTGCGCCACCTTCTTCACCACGTGGCACACCTTCTTCGGCGGGCTGAAAAATAAATTTCACTGTTCCTTTCAGGTCTTTTTTCATAGATGATAATACTTCAGCCACAGCCATCAGGATGGCAACATGTGAATCGTGCCCACATGCATGCATCACTCCAACTTCCTGCCCATTATATTGTGTTCTTACTTTTGAAGCAAATGGCAGGGGAGTACGTTCTGTAACAGGCAATGCATCCATATCTGCACGCAATGCAACCACAGGGCCGGGTTTACCACCTTTTAAAATTGCAACAACGCCGGTGTGGGCAACACCCGTTTTAACTTCGAGCCCAAGTTGCTGAAGATGTTTTGCAACAAGAGCTGCAGTCCTGTCTTCATGATTTCCAAGTTCAGGATGTTCATGTATATCTCTTCTCCAGCTGATCATCTTCTGTTCTATTTTATCAGCAGCGAGATTGATCCTATTACGCAGTGATGCATCCTGGCAAAATGCAGAAAATGATCCTGCCATAATAAATAACAAGACAAAGCATTTCATCGAAGGAAATATTTATGTGGAAAATAGAATCGGGCTACAGCGGAAAATACTGGTTAGCGGCGACGATCATTATTATTAAAACCACCGCGGGAACCTCCTGGATTAAAACCACCACGGGACCCACCACCGCCGGAAGGAGGCCCGCTGCGTTCTTCTGCAGCTTTTACTACAAGAGGTTTTTTACCCAGTGAAATATCGTTCAGGCTTTCAATAGCATCTTTAGCTTCTGCAGCATTGGGCATTTCTACAAATCCAAAGCCTTTACTTTTACCGGTGTCTTTATCAATAGCAACCCTGGCTGAAGTTATGGTTCCGAATTTTTCGAAGATCTCCGTTAATTCTGCATCATCCAGATCATATGGAAGGCCAGCAACAAATATTTTCATAAAGATATTTTGAGTGAAAATAGTAAACTTATTCAATTATTCATATTTGTTCAAAAATATTTATCCTCCTGTTGGCCGGTGATAAATGATGTTTTCACTTACAAATCCTGACAAAAAAAAATGATCCCCTCTAACTGCTTCGTTACAGACCTCACAAACTACTGCTAAAGTTTCTTTAAAAATCGATAATTGGTACAATATTTTCAGATGAATGAAGTTAAATTACAGGACTTACCTGCCTACCTGCTTCATTAATAGTTAACAATTTAAATTTAAACTATGAACGCAAACACCCCTCAGGCTACGCATCCAATGGTTCAGCAGACAACAAATAATACAACCGGCTGGGTAGGACATCATCCACGGGAAAATAAAGAGATCGTAAGAGGACAGACATTTATTGCATCTGCAGAAGCAGATATCAATTCAATAGAGGTCTATTCAAATATCGTTACTCAACCGGGTAATGTGATGATGACCATACACAGTTTTGATCCGCAGAAGAACAGCTGGGGCCCTGCGTTGGGCTCGGCCAGTGTAGATCTTCAGAAAACAGATAGCGAAAAATGGATCGCATTTAAACTCCCCTCACTTCATGTTGACAAAGGAAAGTCATATGGATTCAGGCTTGAAAGCCATGATTCATATCTTGGTGTAGGAGAAGCTGCAGGTAGTGCAAAACAGCCCCCTTACAGTTCCGGCCAGGAATGGCAATTCACCAATAACGACAAGAATGGTGATGCCTATTCATATTTCAGCCTTGCATTTAAGATAAGAGCCTGATCAATGTGATAATTAAAATGGTTCTATGAACAGTGATCACTGCTCACAGAACCATTTTTTATTTAGACGAACATGGTGAATATTATTCATCCATATCGTCTTTTTTGCTTTGAAGATTCAGGTGCACTTCCCACTGATCAAAATTGATATTCACCAGTTCAACTTCCGCAAAGAATTTTTCATACACTTCCTCTTTTGTATTTAACCTGAATAATGAACTCACAAAACGAAGATCCGTTTCCGGCTCGTCAATTTTTCCATTGAAAGCAGCTGAAACATTGCTGAGATTCACTTTTGTCCTGTCTACAAGTTTGCATGTATTCTTATAAGCCTTTAATGCTTCCTTATAATTATCTCCTTCATACATTACTGCCTGCCAGCTTGCAGTAGTATCTTTTTTTGAATGGAATCGATAGATCACACAATGTTTTGCATTGGGTAATGTGATCGATGAACTGAATACATCCATATCATCCTGCGATGGTAGTTGTGCGCCCTGGATCTGGTAATAATTGTTGCGGAAAGCCTGTGTGATCATACCGAGTTTCTCAGAAAATGTGGATGCAGGGGTTGGCTTTTGTAACTGTGCGTTGGAAGTACTTGTACACAAAAGCATCGCTACGGGAATTAATAGGGTCTTTATCATAGTTTAAATTTAGATCGCAATATAGCCATACCGTGAAAAAGAGCGGCATCATAGTTAGACACAGGCTGTGAATTATTGTTGAATACCAGCCAGGAGTACAGCAGAAGCGGGAAAATAATGTGGTCACGGCATAAAAAGCATGAAATATAAAACCTAACTTTATAGTTTCTAAGAAGTAAGATACCATGAGATCAAATTCACCCTTTACAAAATGGCTGCATATGACAAAAGCAAAGTGCATTTGCCTGTTCATATCCGGTTTTTTTATATCAGGTGAGCTTTTGGCTCAATGCCCCCCGAATATCGATTTTGAAAACGGGACTTTCAGCGGATGGAAATTATATACAGGTTCGGTTTCCGTTGATGAAGTCACCAGCCAGAATATCATCAGCCTTACTGAAGTACCCGGGCCCGTTGCAGGCAGGCACCAGATGATGAATGCAAATCCCGGAGATGGCCTCGATGAATATGGTGATTTTCCAAAGAACTGTCCCAATGGAAGCAACCATTCGATCAAGCTTGGCAATAACCAGGGCGGCAACCAGGCAGAAGGTGTTTCATATGAATTCACCATTCCGGCAACGGCGGACAAGTTCAGCATCATCTATAATTACGCCATTGTGATCCAGGATCCCGGACACCAGATCTTTGAGCAACCACGATTACAGATAGAAGTAACCAATGTAACAGATAACAGCCCTATTGGCTGCTCATCATTTTCATTTGTTGCAAGCGGGGGAATTCCCGGCTTTATTTTATCAACAAAACCTGGCAGCAACAGTCCTGTATGGTATAAGCCCTGGGCGGCTAACTCCATAAACCTTGATGGCAACCAGGGTAAGACGATACGCATATTCTTTAAAACAGCGGATTGCACTTTCGTCTCTCATTTTGGGTATGCCTATATCGATGTAAGTACGGAATGCAGCAGTTCCTTTGTTGGTGCAGCATATTGCCCGCAAGACACCGCCGTTAATATCAGTGCACCATTCGGATACCAGGCATATAAATGGTACAACAGCACTTATTCTCAAGTACTGGGAACAAACCAGGTATTGCACCTTGCGCCACCACCGCCAAATGGTACAAATGTTTTTGTTCAACTTACACCTTATGCGGGTTATGGTTGTGTTGATACACTCGAGGCCAGTATTGTGGATACGCTGAATGTTACTGCAAATGCGGGGCCTGATAAAGTATCCTGTAACAATGCCCCCGTTCAGCTTGGTGTGGCTCCTGTTAACGGGCTCGTTTACAGCTGGACTCCAGCTACCGGTCTCAGTAACCCGAATATTTCAAACCCGGTCATTGCTAATGTAACATCAACCATTAGCTATGAACTGAGTGTAAAATCAGCTTCGGGAGGTTGCCTGAAAAAAGATACTGTTATCGTTAAATCAGATGTACTTGATCCCACACTTATCATGACCGGAGACAGTGTTTATTGTTCTGCAGGTACACCGGCAATATTAAAAGTAAACCCTTCCGATAGTGTGCAATGGTATAGAGATGGAATTGCCATCGCCGGTGCAACACAACCGCAATATGCCGTTACACAAAGCGGTCTTTACTATGCAACCCTATTCAGTGCGGGTGGTTGTATTCTTAGCACAATAGAAAAAAAGATCACTGTAAATCCAAGCCCGGTTGCAGGATTCGGAGTGAATAACGCAACACAATGTTTGGTTGGCAACCAGTTCATCTTTACAAATTCAAGTACGGTTACTTCCGGAACATTGGAATATAACTGGTTGATGGGAGATGGAAATTCATTTAATACAAAAGATGCTACTTACACTTATACCAAGTCCGGTGTGTTCACAGTGACACTGAATGTAAAAGCAGCTGGTGAATGTATCGACAGCAAAACGATGACGATAACTGTTTTACCAAGTCCCATCGCAGATTTTTTCATAAAGCCAACCTGCGTGGATCTTGATCTTCCTATTATAAATTCAACTTCTTACACAGGCACGTCGACCGTTAATTACCTATGGGATTTTGGAAACACACAGACTTCAAATGTTGCAAATCCTGTTTACAGCTATTCTGTGCCGGGAACTTATGTTGTGAAACTCACCACAAGCAGCGCACAATGCCCGCAACCAAATACCAAACAGATCAACCTTGTTATAGACACTCCTGTACCGGGTATTACTTATCCTGAACAAACAGCGATCTTTAATTACCCACTGACATTAAATGCAAGGAATATCGGTGTACAGGTATTGTGGAGTCCCGCAACAAACCTGAACAATCCTTACTCATTCACTCCACAGTTCAAAGGCGTAACTGAACAGTTGTACAACATCCGTATAACAACAGCCAGTGGTTGTGTAACCACAGATCAGCAATTGGTAAAGACCATTAAGAAAATTGCGATCAACGTTCCTACTGTATTCACACCGGATGGAGATGGTAACAATGATTACCTCAAACCATTGCTGTATGGTTTCAGGAAAGTGAATTATTTCAGGATATATAACCGCTGGGGTAAAATGCTTTTCCACATGGAATCCGATACACCGGGCTGGGATGGCAAACTCAATAATATTCCCCAGGAGATGCAAACCGTGGTTTGGGTAATTGAAGCAGAAGACGTGGATGGAAAAATGCACCAGGCAAAAGGAACCACCATACTCATGCGTTGATCATCTTCTTCAGAATTACAAAACACATCGGTAATCTCGGCTTCCCGAATTTATCATCTGCAGGAAATGGTTTTGTTTCTCCTGTTCTTTTGTAGCCATGCCTTTCATACCATGCGATCAGCTCATGCCTGAGATCTATCACAGACATTACAATATATTTCGCACCGGTTTCTATGGCATGTTCTTCAGCAGCCTGGAGTAATTTTTTCCCGGTTCCTGATCCCTGCATTGATGGTGATACCGAAAGCATCCCCAGATATAAGCCCTCGTCATCCTTCTTTAAATAAACACAGCCAACTACAGTATCAGCATCTTTACACGTAAGCACAACAGAGCCGGGGCGATCCAGCATTTTATACAATGAATCTTTATCAATACGCAAGGTTCCTTCTATAAGATCCGCTTCGGTTGTCCATCCTTTTTTAGAGCCTTCACCACGGTAGGCGCTGTTGACCAACGCTACAACCTCGTCTGCATTTTGTTCGATAAATGTTGTTATAATAAGATCTTCTTTCATTATGCAAATTTAAATGCAGGGGGTAGATCAACGATACCGGTTTTACAATCATTTTACCGCCCGTTTATTTTTATTACAAGTTTGAGAACAAAAGATTAACTTGATAAGCATTTTCTAAAACTAAAAACATCAACATGAAAAAGCTAAGCGTTCTTCTCTGTATCATTATGGTTGGGTTTTTCCAATACTGTTCTTCATCTAAGAAATCATCTTCAGCATCTGCTGCTTCAAAAGCATCCATAACATATGTTGCCAATGTTCAGCCAATGATCACAGCGCATTGCTCACCTTGTCATATACCGCCAAAGGGTTTTAAAAAAGCATTGGATACCTATGACGCCGCCAAAGCGAATATTGATGATATGATCCGGAGGATCAACCTGGAACCTGATCAAAAAGGTTTCATGCCTTTCAAACATGCCAAACTCAACGACAGCAGCATTCATATCTTCACGCAATGGAAGGCCGACGGTCTCATGGAAAAATAAATCAGCAATAAAATACCAACACCATATGCTTCAACTGGATTTTTCAGTATTTCCTGTATTGGAAACAGAAAGGCTTTTATTACGCAGGCTTGCACCTGCAGATGTAGATGATATCACAGCCCTCAGGTCAAATGACCAGGTAAATGAATTCCTCGGCCGGCCTAAATCAACAACAAAAGAAGAAACCATTCAATTCATTGAAAAGATCAACAAGGGCATTAATGATAATGTATCAATTTATTGGGTAATTGCAGAGAAGGAAAATGGTAAACCGATCGGCACTATCTGTATCTGGAATATCGATAAGGAAAAAGGAACGGCAGAAACAGGTTATGAATTATTACCATCATTCCAGGGTAAAGGAATCATGCAGGAAGCACTGGCGAAAGTGCTTGAATTCGCATTTACAAAGATGAAGCTGGAAATACTGGAAGCATATACTCATCCTGCCAATACCAGATCGTCCCTGTTGCTGGAAAAATTTAATTTCGAGAGAAAGCATGAACCGGCAGAAACAGGTGAGGTTGGTTTTTCACTGAACAATCCATACAGTAAAACTTAGCGAGCTTTGTTCATGCAACAAATTGCAGCAATTGACAGTCTCATTAAGAAAAAATAATTATGAGTAGTGTTGCAACCAAACCGGCAAAACCCATCATACCTGTTATTATCAAATCATGGCTGGTAGCCGGCACACTTGACATCAGCATTGCGTGTTTACAATATTATATAAACAAAGGCAAGGGCCCATCGGGTGTCTTGAAATTTGTTGCAAGTGGCTTTTTTGATAAAACTGCTTTTACAGGCGGAATAGCAATGGCTGTGTATGGCTTGATGTTTCATTTTTTGGTCGCATTGATATGGACCATCATTTTCTTCTTTATCTATCCAAGGATATCATTTTTAAGAATACATATTTGTTTAAGTGCATTCATTTATGGGTTCTTCGTGTGGCTGATCATGAACAGGGTAGTGCTTCCTTTAAGTGCAGCCCCTGCATTGCCTTTTGATCCTGTAAAAGCACTGACCGCAATGTTGATACTGGTAGTAGCCATCGGTTTTCCCTTATCATATTTTGCAAAAAGATATTATTCCGGGAAATAAATCGTCCCTGTCATTGCCAAACGAAGCAACCTGAATTGCATTTAACAATAACTGAGATTGCTTCGTTCCTCCCAATGACTTAATTTCGCAACATAAAATCATTATAAATTATGAGCGAAGTAAAACTTACCCAGGGTGAGATCCACACGAACAAAGGTGTCATGAAATTTGAACTCTATGATGATGCGACACCCATTGCTGTTGATAATTTCAAAAGACTGATCAAGCAGGGTTTTTATGATGGCATCACATTCCATCGTGTAATTCCCAATTTTATGATACAGGGAGGCTGCCCGAATGGAACAGGTGCCGGCGGCCCGGGTTATACCATCAATTGCGAAACGGGTGCGCCGAAACAATACCACGACCGTGGCGTTATGTCAATGGCACATCGTGGTCCAAATACAGGTGGTTCCCAATTCTTTATTTGCCATAACCGTTCAGGTGTTGCACATCTTGATGGTAAACATACCTGTTTCGGAAAAGTAACAGAAGGACTGGATATCATTGACGATATCAGGGCTGGGGATGTGATGGAAAAAGTTATCATAAAATAATTTGGAAATGGATCAATTTGGAAATTTGGAAATGAAAAAAGGGTCAGTTAATGTAGAACCTATTTCCAAATTTTCAAATTACCAAATTACCAGGTCAACAATTTTTTTATTCACTCCACCATTCACGCAGTTAAATACTCCTTATCCCGCAACTGCATACCTCAAAGGATTTTTAAATACAAAAAATATTCAATCCTTACAGGCTGATCTTGGGATTGAAGTCACCATTGCATTGTTTTCAAAAGAAGGGTTAAGAAAAATGTTTGAACACATCAATGCAAACATTCGGGATGACCTGTCAGCAAATGCAGCAAGAATAATTTCTTTAAAGGATGACTATATAAAATACATCGACCAGATAATACTCTTCCTGCAGGGAAAAAATCCAACGCTTGCATATCAGATCTGCAAACGTGATATGCTGCCGGAGGCATCCCGGTTTGAGCAGGTGGATGATCTTGCCTGGGCATTTGGCTCAATGGGTATACAGGATAAAGCAAAACACCTTGCCACCATGTTCCTCGAAGATCTTTCTGATCTCATCATGGAATGCGTCGATGTCCATTTCGGGTTCAGCCGTTATGCCGAAAGGCTTGCAAGGTCAGCAAATAGTTTTGATGAGCTGTATGAATTACTGCAAAAACAATACACTTATATAGATGAGATATTGATCGGAGTGCTTAAAAAAAGAATGGAAGAAATAAATCCATCGCTTGTTGCCATCTCAGTTCCTTTCCCGGGAAATCTCTATTCCTCCCTGCGCTGTGGCCAATGGTTGAAAAAAAATCATCCTTCTGTAAAAGTGATAATGGGCGGTGGTTTTGCAAATACAGAACTCCGCTCATTGACCGATAAAAGGGTTTTTGAATTCTTTGATTTTATAACGCTGGATGATGGCGAAGCACCACTTGAGAACATTATTGCATACCATGAAGGAACCAAAACCATTGATGAACTGAAAAGAACCTTCACAATGGTAAATGGAGAACTTATTTATATAAATAATAAAACTTCCAAAGATTATAAGCAGGGAGAAGTGGGTACACCTGATTATAGTGATCTTTTACTGGATGAATATATTTCAGCAATAGAAGTGATCAACTCCATGCACCGGCTTTGGAGCGACGGCAGGTGGAACAAACTCACGATGGCCCATGGCTGTTATTGGGGCAAATGTACATTCTGTGATATTTCTCTTGATTATATAAGATTATATGAGCCTGTTGCAGCAGGATTGATCTGCGACAGGATGGAAGAGATCATTGCGCAGACAGGGCAGAACGGTTTCCATTTTGTGGATGAAGCCGCACCACCGGCATTGATGCGTGCGCTTGCACTGGAGATATTAAGAAGGAAATTATCTGTGTCGTGGTGGACAAATGTACGTTTTGAAAAAAGCTTCACGCCTGACCTTTGTTTGTTATTGAAGGCATCTGGCTGCATTGCGGTTTCTGGTGGACTTGAAGTTGCATCAGACAGGCTGTTGACGCTGATCGAAAAAGGAATAACAGTAGCACAGGTGGCAAGAGTGAACAGGAATTTTACGGATGCAGGTATTATGGTTCATGCATACCTGATGTACGGTTTTCCTACACAGACCGCACAGGAAACGATCGATTCACTGGAAATGGTGAGGCAGATGTTCAAACTCGGAATCCTTCAATCTGCTTTCTGGCATCAGTTTGCAATGACAGCTCACAGCCCGGTTGGATTGAATCCCGAAAAATATTCGGTTATCAAACAAACAACAGCGATCGGAAGTTTTGCCAACAATGATATTGTTCATACAGATCCAACAGGTGCTGATCATGACAGCTTCAGTTATGGATTAAAAAAATCCTTATTGAATTACATGCATGGACTGGGGCTGGATGATCACCTGGGCAAATGGTTCGATTTCAAAGTTCCTAAAACCACCGTATCACCCGATTATATAAAGCATGCGTTGATGGAAGATGAGATGATATCTTTTAAACCAAATGCAAAGATAGTTTGGCTGGGAAAGGATCCACGATCAGAATCATTCACGCAATCAAAAAAGGGCAGGCAGCGTGAAATGCTTTCACTAAGTTTCACCGGTAAAAGGGACGGGCACCAGGTACAGTTAACGAAAGAACAGGGAGAATGGTTCAAAGAAATGCTGAAAGATTTATCGGTGAATAATCTGAAAACATATACGCTTGCAGAAGTAAAACAATCTTACGAAGCTGCCGGGCTGGAAGATTTTGAGCTTTTCTGGGATAATAAACCTGTCAGCACAATGAATAAAATTGGATTGTTAAGACTATAAAAGAGCCGGGTGCTGTTTTGTTACTTACTATTTTCGCAGCCTTCGCCTGAAGGCACGGCCTTCCAAAAAGCAAAAAGAAATTTTCTTAGAAGAGCTTAAAATTTCACTTCATAAAAAATAAATCTTAATCACAAGTTTTACACAATAGCCCGGCACTTCCCGATGAGGGCAGCCTTTTTTGTACTTTTAAAAAACCAAACAACCCAATAAACAATGTTCAAAGTTTTTGAAAAGCATCTTTTCTTAATTGGATGCGTGTGTGTGTTCAGTACCCAGGCCCTTTTTGCACAACCCAGCCTCAAATTAAAATACAAGAAATCTGAAGTTTATGCGGGTATCGAAGTAGGATCAAAGGGTGTGAAAATGAGCCTCGTTGAGATCAATCGAGATGGTCAGAAAAATCTTGAGTTCAACATTTTAAAAGACACCTCTGTAAACACGGATTTTATTTCGTTTACAAAGCCCACTTTCAATGCCACCATTGATGGATTGACCGGCCTCTACTTCACCGCACTAAAAGATTATAAGATACCCGCCGATAAAATATTCACCGTAATAAGCAGTGGTGTAAAGATCCAGGCAGAGAAATTCGAAAAGAATAACTGGATCAGGAATTTTGTTGATTCATTCAAAGTGACAGTAAGGGAACCTTCCCGGCAGGTTGAAGTGATCGATGTATTACAGGAAGCAAGGTTATCCCATCTCGGCATCGTTCCTTCTTCCAGGAGATACAATACTTTTTTGATTGATATCGGCAGCGGGAATACAAAAGGTGGTTATTTCCCCAATGGCAATACATCCGAGTTTAAACTATTCCAGCTGAGCTGGGGTACCAAGAGCACAGCCAATGCTGCAGAAAAAAGGCTGGATGATGACAAGACCATGTCAAACTTCAACAAACAATTGTACAGGGTGCTTGCAGGATCAGCCAATGACGAGATCATTTATTCTGTAAACCTGAGTGGCGCCTATAACATGAGTGATAATATCGCATTTAGTGGTGGTATTGCATGGTCAGTGGCAACATTGATAAATCCTGAGCTCATCGATAATCCCGTGGTTCCTGTTACATATGATGAGGTCGAAAAGTTCTATGACAGGATCTATAAGAATTATGTTTCTCTTTCGGGAGACGAGATCGTAAAAGCATTGGCATCAGATCCGACACTTAATAAAACAGCGATCATAAAAGAAGTTAAAAGAGTTAACCAGGTTTTCGACCAGCAGTCATTAATGGCAGGCACCGGCTTATTGCTGAAGATCATGAGGCAATTTGAAGGTGTTTATGAAAAGAAACAGTTTTACCTGGTAAAGAACGGGCAGGTTGGCTGGGTATCTGCATACGTAGATCAAACCATATCGAATCAAAGCGCTGCAAAATAAGATTTTCCTGCATCGATCATATATGAACAATAATTTAGGCTGACATGAGAGATTCTAAATCATCACTGCTGTTGCTGGTTTCCCTCATCCTTTTCCTGATGTCGTTCGTAATACTTTGCACCTGGGGTTACAATACCTATTATAAAAGCAAAGAAAGTAAACGAAAGACAGGCCAGCTGGTGGAGGATTCAGCCGCTATTGCAAAAGCTACAAAAGCCATTGCCAATGCAACCAGGGATTCATTGCAGAGAGTTTATTCAGCCACCATCAAAGAACTGGATTCCAAACTTGATTCAACATTAAATTATTCCGATTCCTTAAAAGGTCCGCTTGATATAAAGCTCAATGAATTCTTTAAGCTGCGGAACGAGATCGCCACAATATTAAAAGATAAAAGCAACACCGCCGACCTTGGCCTTGCACGCCAAAAGATAACAGAACTGCAAAGGAGGGTGGATGAACTTATTGGAAGGAACCGGGACGTTGAACAGGAGAATAAGAGATTATATGCCATGCTGAAACAGCTTTCAGCAAACATGAAAGAGACCGACCCACAAACCATCCGCCCGGTTGTTTTCGAAAGCAAACCTGCACCTGAAACAAACAATGCTGTTGCCAATTCAAACCCCCAGTCTGTTTTAGGAAATTTTGTTGCTTCAGATCTACGGCTATCGGCTTTAATGGAGACTGATAATAATAAGGAATTTGAAACATACCAGGCACTCCAAACAGACCGGCTGACCGGTTCTTTTACAGTAAGAAATGAAAGTGGCACAAACAATAATGCTGAGCTGGTGATCGTGGTCATTCAGCCTGACGGACAGGTATTGCAAAAATCTACATGGGAATCGGGTACTTTCAACAGCAGGGAAGGAAAAAAAATATATTCATGCAAGCTTCGATTCGATTATAATAAAGGCGAAGCAAAAAAACTATTCTTCTCTTTAAGCAGTGACAAATACATGAAGGGAAGCTATATCATGCAGATATACCACAACGGGACAATGATCGGCAAACTCTCGAAAACACTTTCCTGATCAGTAACCCCGTATTACTTTAATAACCGGATTCCAATACCACTTGTTTTGACTTTGAAGATTGTTTTTGTAAATTACATCAAACAATTCATCATGAGTATGGTCTCAGATATACTTACCAGGAAAGGAGGCATATCTTTTTCAGTAACCGCCGATACTACCGTATTGGACGCATTGAAACTGATGGCTGAGAACAATATCGGTTCTGTGTTGGTGATGGAGGGAGAAAAATATCTTGGCCTTGTAACAGAAAGAGATTATTCCCGTAAAGTGATCCTTCAGGGGAAAAACTCCACGAACACCAAAGTGAGTGAGATCATGACAACAACATGCCCCCATGTAAAACCCACCGATAGTATTGACCATTGCATGGAACTTATGTCGAACAGCAATATCCGCTACCTGCCGGTATTTGATGACACTAAACTTTTAGGGATCATTTCCATGACAGATGTTGTAAAAGAAGTGATCGTAAAACAACAGCAAACCATCAATCACCTGGATAATTATATCCGCTCCCAGTGATATCACTGTAAGATTCTTACAAAAAATACATCCATGCAGTTTTCTACATATCTATTTCACCAGTTATCACATAACAGGGGGCAGTCAATTCTATAAAATATACTTTGGGACCTCAAACCAAATGGATATGAAAAGAATACTGTTACTGGTATCGATCATTAGTTTCTCTCTATGCCTGAATGCCCAGGACCTTTATATGCCCCGTGATGTGAAGGCAGCATTTAAAAATGGTACTAGGTCAGCAAACGGGAAGCCCGGTAAGAATTACTGGCAGAACAAAGCAAAATACAACATCAGCATCACCGCAATGCCACCTGACAGGACAATCAGGGGAACCGAGCAGGTAACATATACAAACAACAGTCCTGATACGTTGAATATGCTGGCTTTTAAATTCATCCAGAATATTCATAAGGCAGGAGCAACAAGGGAAGGTGGGAACACGATCGACTATATTACTGATGGTGTGCATGTAGATAAATTTACCGTGAATGGTATTGATACAAAATGGAACGACAATGAATATAGCCCCACGGTTCAATATGCAGAACTGGCAAAACCTTTATCTCCCCATGAATCAGTACAGCTCACATTCGACTGGCATTTCCAGGCATCATTGAAAAGCGGGAGAGAAGGCATGATAGATTCAACAACGTATTTCCTTGCATATTTCTATCCTCGTGTTGCAGTGTATGACGATTACAATGGATGGGATTTTATTGAACACAATGATGCGCTTGAATTTTATAACGACTTCAATGATTATACATTGAATGTGAAAGTACCCAAGAACTATCTTGTGTGGGCCACCGGTGACCTGCAGAATATCAATGATGTGCTTCAGCAAAAATATATTGACAGGCTCAATGAGTCGATGAAAGCAGATAAAACGATCAATATAGTAACAGCTGCAGATCTTGTATCAAAAAATATCACAAAACAAAATGCTGTCAATACCTGGACCTACACGTATAATGATATCAGTGACATGGCGCTTGGCTTAAGCGATCATTATGTATGGGATGCATCCAGTGTGACCATAAATGAGAAGACGGGGCAGCGTGCCAGTGTGAACGCCGCTTATAATGATACAGCAAAGGATTTTCGTCATGTAGTTGGATTTGGTCAGAGTGCATTGAGTTTTCTATCTACAAAATGGCCGGGAGTGCCATATCCATTTCCAAAGACAACGGTTTTCCAGGGATATGCCGGTATGGAATATCCAATGATGGCAAACGATGAAACATACCAGGACGAGAATTTTTCAAGATTTGTGGCCATGCACGAGATCGCACATACCTGGTTCCCTTTTTATATGGGCATCAATGAAACACGTTATGGCTTCATGGATGAAGGATGGGCAACCACGCTGGAATTATTATATAACAGGACGGTGATGCCGAAGAATGATGCTGATAAATTCTATAAACGCTTCAGGATAAATGGCTGGATCCGCGACAAAGATGCTTCTGAAGACATGCCTATTATAACACCGGGCGACCAGCTCTCCGGCGCAGGTATGGGAAACAATGAATATGGCAAACCCTCATTGGGATATCTTGCCATGAAAGATTTGCTGGGAGATGAGCTTTTTGCAAAATGCCTGCACGGTTTCATGGATCGCTGGCATGGAAAGCATCCTATTCCATGGGATTTCTTTTATTCATTCAATGATATTTCAGGTAAGAACCTGAACTGGTTCTGGAATGCATGGTTCTTCAGCAATCACTATATCGACCTCGCTGTTGAAAATGTAAAAATGAACAATACAGGTGCCCAGGTAACTGTAAAAAATATCGGCGGCTTTCCTGTGCCGGTAGATATCCAGTTAACTTATGATGATGGAAGCAGGGATACTGTTCACAAAACACCCGAAGTATGGAAGGCCGACCTTTGGCAAACAACCATTTCTGTCGAAGGCAAAAAGAAAATACAGTCCATACAATTGATCACAGATATTTATGTTGATGCAGATATGAGCAACAATGAATGGAAAAAATGATCCTTATTTCTTCAGGTATCCACTGAATGAGATCGGGTCCCTGAAATTACTGGTCACATCCAGTGTTGCATTACCGTTGTCGAAGACCAGGAAGTGAAATTGTCTTGTACCTGCCTGGTCTTTGAATACGACCTGTATATCGAAATTATTCTTATTGCCCTGTTTAAAACTGTAATCAAAGTTGCTGGAAGTGAATTTTATGCCACTCTCTGTTGCCCCCGCAGGAGTTTGCGCTACGCCAAAATAGGGCAGTGAACTCACCAGCGTATTACCGGTAACTCTTACATCATACATTTCATTCAGGTATTTTGTATTCCCTCTTAGTGGCGATACAGATGTTGCCACAAAAGTGAACTGCCTGTTTTCGATCAGCTGCCGGGTTATATCTGCAGTATTGTTCTGGGCAAGAACCCGGCTACTGTAATTCAATGCAAGCAGTGAGCAAATGAGCATTCCTATATATTTAAGCCTGTTTTTCATAATCTTTTATACAAAAAGTGACAAAATGGATGCCATTGAATACTCCTGCCAAAGGTTCGCGGGCAGCGTTAACCTGAAATAACTCCTCTTTAACCGATCATAGTTGAGTAGTTAGCGGGTGAAACAAGAGCTGCTTCCGGTTGAAAATTGTGGAAAATCCTCCCCCCAAACTCTTACTTATAATGTGTAGCTTAGATTTCTTTTTTGTTGGGATTCGCTTAACATTAAATTAATGATTTCTTAATGTTGCCCCTGTAAAAGCTCCTGTATATTTAGTCTTCTATCCAATCTCCTGTAAAATGCCAATGACATAATTGCTGTCATGGAATTCTGGCACAGGATTTAATGTTTAATACCAAACTATTGAATTTTATGGAACCGAATCAAAAAGTATCAAAGCCTGCTTTGGGTTATAAGCCATTCGATGTTTTCGATGACAAGGCGACAAAAAGCAAGATATACAGGCACCTGGTTGATATCAATGATGTGATATCTGAAGATGATATCAGGAATATTAAAGTATCCATTGCAGACCTCAGCCATATTGGTTCGCCAAAAGAAGAAGAAACGCATAAACATACCTCCATTACTCCCTGGGATGTAATGGATGCAGAAGCATAAAATGAGTAATTGAATGCATAGATAAAAGCCTTCGGATCAACCCCGAAGGCTTTTTAATAAGATGACCTGCAGTTTTTTATGGCGAATACTCAAAAAACAACTACAAAAGATAAAGCACCCCTTCTACAGTTTATCAAAGATCAAACATTGATATTTGTACCAGTTTTGATCCTTACCCCTGAAGCTCTTGAATTCTGAAACCTATGAATACCGAATGTCCATAACATCCACGAAAAACCTTCTATGAAAAACCTTCGCTCTGACGAGGGTTTTTTCATTTATAGAATATCCCGACCGCTAAACAGATGGCGCAAATAACAAAGAGGGTAATGATCAGCGGGTAGATGAACCGCCACCATGCTTTGAAACTGATGTGCACCAGGGCAAGTGATGGAAGTATCAGCCCTGTAGGGGTGATAAAGCCCATGATACCCATTCCGAACAGGTAGGCATTTACAATTTCCCTCCCTGGCACATTTACCAATATCCCCAAAGCGCCCATGATAGGCATAGTCAGTACTGCCATACCTGATGAAGATGAAATGAACAGGGTGAACAGCATGTACAGTAGCATCATTAATACAATGAATAAAACAGGAGGCATGGTTCCGGCCAGTTTTGCGGAATAGAATAATATGGTATCGCTGATATGGCCTTCATTCAATATAATGGTCACACCTCTTGCCACACCTACGATCAACCCAACACTCAAAAGGCCTTCAGCACCGCTAATGAATTGTTTTATGTATACAGGTTCTTTCAAACGAAGTATGATCGCTACCAGGATCGACGAGGCAAGGAATAAAGCAGACATTTCCGTGAGCCACCAGTCTAGTTTTATCACACCAAATATCATTACCAGGAATGTAAAAAGAAATATCAGTAATAATAGTTTTGTTTTATTGCTTAAGCGGATGTCAGATTTGTGAACGTTACTGGTATCGATGGATGGATAAGGAGATACAATGGCACCGTCGGTACGATAAACCAATGAAGCCTGTGGGTTAGCCTTTACCTTCATCGCATATTTTACAATGTACCAGATGGTCACCGCCGTGGTGATGACAAACATGATGACCCTTTCATACAACCCATCTGCCCAGTTCAGGCCAGCCGCATTCGATGCGGTGATACTTGAGAAAGGATTACTGAATGATGACAAGGTTCCCAACTGTGTTCCGGCAAATATCACGGCAACAGGAACAATGAGATCATAACCTGCAGCAAGGAATAAAGGAACCATCACAGGATAAAAGACCAGTGCTTCCTCTGCCATTCCATATGAAGATCCCCCGAATGAAAAGAGGAAAGTGAGAATGATTATCAGCCAGGCTTCCTTGCCTTTCATCCTGTAGGATAAAGCCGTCAACCCTCTTATCATCGCACCCGATTCATTGAAAACATTCATGAAACCGCCCATAATAAGAATGAAGAAAATAATATCTACAGAATCATAGATACCCTTGATCGGCGCCTGTAACACTTCAATAAATCCCTGCCGGTTACGTTCCATGCTTTGATAGCTCCCCGGGATAGAGACCGGCTTACGTATCGCACCTGTCTTGAATTTTTCAAGCGGGATGAGTATATGAAGCCTATCGAGTGTTTCTTGTGTGAATGGCAATTCTATGGCAGAATCCCTGGTAATAAGTTTGAAAGAACTTCCTTCAGTATAAGAAAGCCTGCTGTATTGGCCTGCTGGTATCAATACGGTAGCGAGTGCAGCGATCACGATCACTACCATCAGTATGGTAATGGGGGATGGCAGAAGTCTTTTGGAAGCCATTGAAGCAATTTTGTTTAAAGATATATTTTATCCCTATATAAAAACATTATCATCTTCTGGCATAGTAGTTGACTTACCTGTACCGGAGTTCATTTAACGAATTAAAACAGACGATATGAAAAAGCTAGTATTACTGGTAGCACTGTTTGGCTTCTTAAGCAGCCCGACATTTGCACAGAAAAAGCATGTAGTGTATCATAAACATTACAAAGGAAAGAGGTATCACAAACATTATCACAGGATGCCACCGGCACCTCCTGCACCTCCAAGGCCAATTCTGCCGCCACCACCACCAAGACCACCGAAGCCATTGCTTCCTCCAAGGCCTTAGTGATGGTTAAAGCTGGATAATAAAATAACGATCAACAATACCGGTTCATGCCGGTATTTTTTTATGCCCGGTTCAATAAAATATGTACATTTCGATAATGAAAGCTGCAACCATCAAAGAAATAAAATCCGCCCTGGAAGATCTGCCAGCACATGAATTACTGCCTCTTACCCTCCGACTTGCCAGGTTCAAAAAAGAGAACAAGGAGTTGCTGACCTATCTCATATTTGATTCAGGCAATGAACCGGGATATATACAAGGTATCAAAGAAGCAGTTGATGAACAGTTTGCAGAGATCAATCACAGCAGTCTTTATTTTGTAAAGAAAAGCCTGCGTAAGATATTAAGGCTGATAAGCAGGTATTCAAGATACAGCAATGAACCCCAAACAGGAATTGAGCTGTTGATATACTTCTGCAGGAAAATAAAAGAGCAAAAGATACCAGTGCAGAAAAGTACCGCACTCACCAATTTATATGAAGGACAGTTAAAGAAGATACGAAAGGAGTTAAAGGCCATGCACGAAGACCTTCAATATGATTACCTGAGAGAACTTGAAACATTGTAATGATCGTTCACCAAAAAAATAAGATATGCCTCAATCAAAGACCAGGAAACCTCACAAACACCACCACCCGGAACAACACATGCCACAGGCAAAGAAAACAAAAAGCGCTGTTGGGGTTGCAGTTGGCTTTTGTGCATTGATCGGGCTCGGTATTGCATGGTTCGCAGCGGGCCCCTCGCCATTATCGTTGATCATCGGTGCAGTAGTGGGAGGAGTTATCGGTTATTTTGCCGGCAAACAAATGGATGAAACCTTTGCAAAAAAATAACACCCGCCTAAGCAAGTGTTATTCAAGATTCGGATATTAAATTAAGCCGGGATCTACATTTTAAAATTCCCTTTGAATTCTTTTTTGAATTTCACAAAGTCAGGGATTGATACATGTTGAACATAAGGATTCCCCGGGTTATTGCTGATATACTCCTGGTGGTATGCCTCAGCTTCATAGAATTTTGTAAAAGGCAACACTTCGGTCACGATCTTATTTGCATATTTTTTACTTGCATTGATACGGTTTATTTCGGCAAGTATAACCTGCTTTTCTTTTTCATTCCGGTAGAAAGCAATAGACCTGTATTCCGTACCTACATCATTGCCCTGCCTGTTAAGCGTAGTTGGATCCTGGCTTGCAAAAAAAGCTGCCACCAGTGTTTCATAAGATATCTTAGAAGGGTCATAATACACCTGTACTGATTCTGCATGGCCGGTACTACCAGTCGCTACTTCCTCATAGCCTGGGTCTTTTGTTGTTCCCCCTGCATAACCCGAAACAGCATCTCTCACACCAACCAGGCTCTGGAATACAATTTCAGAGTGCCAGAAACATCCTTCGGCAAATGTTGCTACGGCTTCATTGGGAACCGGTGCTTTTTTATCAGCTGAAGGGATCCTTGGATTACTGTTCTGTGTCTGTGCACAGGAAACAAAAGCAATTACTGCAATAAGAGTAGAAAATACAGACTTCATCTTAAAATATATTTATCGGTTTTATATATTAACGCTGCTATGACGGTTAAGGTTTTCAGGAATTGTTAATAATAAATAAAACTATGTCCTTGCTTTTCCTCCACCAGGATGACAAACCAAACAATTTACCTGTAAATTAGCATCCTAATTATTAACATCATGGGAAAATATGTCCTGATTGTCTTATGCCTGTCTTGTGCACAGCCTTTTTCAGCATGCGCACAAGGTAAGGCCGGTAAGTTCACTGAAGAGATGAAGACAGAGATGTGTAACAAGGTCAAAGCGGCAGCACAACACGCCTGGAAAGGTTATAAAGATTATGCCTGGGGATCAGATGACCTGAGGCCTCTCACAAAAACATCCAGGAACTGGTATACACATTCCATGCTGATGACAGCAGTGGATGCATTTGATACTTTCACCATGCTCGGCCTTATAACTGAAGCCAAAGAAGCAAAGGGACTGATCCTTGATAAACTCAGTTTTGATATTGACAATGACGTGCAGGTATTCGAGATAACCATCCGCCTGCTTGCCGGGCTTGAAACTGCGTACGAACTGGATGGTAATAAAAAATTCCTTGAGCTTGCCAAAGACCTTGCAAACAGGATGATGCCTGCTTTTAATACAGCCACCGGCATGCCTTATCGCTATGTGAACCTGAAAACAGGCAAGCTGCGTGATTCCATCAATAACCCTGCAGAGATAGGAACATTGATGATGGAGTTTGGAAAGCTTTCAAAATTGACAGGGAACAATGCCTATTACAACACTGCAAAGAAAGCGATCATGGAATGCTATAAAAGAAGAAGCAAGATAAATTTACCGGGGGAGCAGATAGATGTCACAACCGGCAAATGGGTAAGCAGCTCTTCTCATATTGGTGCTTATATTGATTCTTATTATGAATACCTCTACAAATGCTGGGTGCTTTTTGGCGACAGGGATTTCAAGGAAGCATTTGAAGTACATAACAAAGCGATCAAAAAATATTATATAGACAAAACAAAGAATGGCTGGTTCATGCGCTATGTTGATATGAATACCGGCAAAGAACTTTCCACCACATATGGTGCTCTTGATGCATTCTATGCAGGTCTTTGTGCTTATGCCGGAGATATCCCTACTGCCGCAAAGATCCAGCAGGCAAATTATTATATGTGGACGAAGTTCAACATCGAACCAGAGGAATTTGATTATAAAAAAGATTCTATAACAAGCGCATGGTATGTATTGCGTCCCGAAAACCTGGAAAGCTGTTTTTATTTATACAGGTTAACCGGGCAGAATGAATACTTATGGATGGCGAAGACAATGACGGATGACATTATTGAACATTGCAGGTCGGAAGTTGGTTTTGCATCGTTGAAAAATGTATCGACCTATGAAAAAGCAAATTCCATGGAAAGTTTCTTCTTTGGCGAAACATTAAAATATGCATACCTGGTTTTTGCACCTGCCTCAGCTGCTGATCTCGATAAAATCGTATTCACCACGGAAGCCCATCCTTTCAAAAAAGAAACCATTAAAAAATGATCGCATCGGTAAAAGACTTTAATAATGTTTTTTTCATTGGCATAGCAGGAACAGGTATGAGTGCCATTGCTCAATACCTTGCAGGAACGGGAAAATCTGTAAGCGGCAGCGACAGGTATTTCCAGCCGGGTGTATTCAATGATACAAAAGAGAAACTGGAAGCGTGTGGAATAAAATGTTTCCTTCAAAATGGCGAAGGCATTACAGATAACACAGATCTTGTTGTTGTTTCAACCGCGATAGAAGATACCGTTGCAGAAGTGCAGAAAGCGAAGTCATTATCTATTCCTATCATTAAAAGAAGTGAACTGCTTGCAATCATTTCAGAAAGTAAAAAAACTATTGCGGTTGGGGGAACGTCTGGTAAAAGCACTACCAGTGCAATGCTGTTTGACATTTTACAGGCTGCCGGTATGGAGCCAAGCATTATCAGCGGTGCCGGGCTCGTGAGCATCATTAAAGAAGGAAAGATCGGCAATGCAAAAGTTGGCAAAGGAGAGTGGCTGGTAATAGAAGCTGATGAAAGCGATGGATCCATTGTACAATACCACCCGGAAGTTGGCCTGTTACTGAATATTGATAAGGATCACCAGGAGATTGGGGAACTGATGAGTATTTTCACAACTTTTAAAAACAATACAACCGGATTATTCATTGTCAACCGCTCAAATGCGCTGGCAAAAGAAATATCGCAGGATGTTAAACATGATTTCTCTGTTGACCCGGGTTCTGGCGCCGGCTATATTGCAGGCGATTTTGATCAACAGGGTTTGACGATACGGTTTTCAATAAACAATGTTCCCTTTTCAATAGACACTGTTGGAAAACACAACATGGAAAATGCACTGGCTGCAGTTGCTGTGGCAAACCAGCTGGGTGTTGATTTGGAAACCTGTTCGGCCGCTTTAAAAAATTATGAAGGTATTTACCGCCGTCACCAGTTGCTTGGTAAAAAGAACGGTATCTATGTAATAGATGACTATGCACACAACCCTGTAAAATGTGCAGCTTCCATTGATGCATGCCAGCACATTGCAAAGAAAGTGGTGGCCTGGTTCCAGCCACATGGTTACGGACCTACCCGTTTTTTAAAAAATGATTTCATACACGAGATCGCTTCAGTATTAAGACCGGAAGATGAAATATGGATGAGCGAGATATTCTATGCAGGCGGCACTGCTGTTAAGGATATCTCGGCAAATGATCTTATCAAGGAAATAAAAGCGCTGGGCAAGAATGCATATTTTGTTGAGGACAGGAATGCTTTCTTAGAGACTGCAAGGCCTCATTTAAAAGATGAGTGTGTATTACTGCTGATGGGAGCCCGTGATCCCGGGCTGGAAGCATTCAGCCAATCGGTGTGGGAAAAACTATAGCTTTTAAGTGACGGGGCAATCAAATTATCCACGTACTTAAAAAAATTTATTCATACTACAATTAATGACAACACTCATCACTCATATAAAACAACTGGTCAACACCCGTGAGCAGAACATCCTGCTACGTGGAAAAGAACTGGCTTCACTTCCCTGTATTGAAGATGCGTTCCTTTTGATAGAAGATGGTATCATTGCTGATTATGGTAATATGTACGAACTGGAGATCAAAGTTCCGGAATTGCCAAAACATAACATTGATGCATCCGGCCAATTTGTACTCCCATGCTGGTGCGACAGTCATACGCATATCGTTTTTGCCGGCAGCAGGGAAAATGAATTCGTGGATAAGATCAATGGATTGAGTTATGCCGAGATCGCAGCTCGTGGAGGCGGCATCCTGAATTCATCTCAAAAATTAAATGCAGCATCAGAAGAACAATTGTTCAATGAATCATGGCAAAGGTTAAAAGAGATAAATAAACTTGGTACCGGTGCCGTTGAAATAAAAAGTGGTTATGGTTTATCAGCAGAAGCTGAGTTGAAGATGCTGCGTGTGATAAAAAGGCTGAAAGAAAGTTCTGACATGATCATCAAGTCAACTTTCCTGGGAGCACATACTTTTCCATCCATTTTTAAAGAAGACCACCAGGGTTATATTGATCTTATCATTAATGAGATGCTGCCCGTGATCGCAAATGAGAACCTAGCCGATTATATTGATGTGTTCTGTGAAACAGGGTTCTTTTCTCCTGCGGAAATGGAAACGATCTGCAAAGCAGGTATTTCATATGGGTTAAAACCAAAGCTGCATGTTAACCAGCTGAACAGTATCGGTGGTATTGAAACAGCTATAAAACTGGATGCAGTTTCAGTTGATCACCTGGAAGTGATGACCGATAAGGATATTGCTGATATCTCATCATCAAAAACCATCGGCACACTTTTGCCAACTGCTGCATTCTTTCTGCGGATGGCTTACCAGCCTGCGAGAAAACTGATCGATGCCGGTGCTGCAATAGCATTGGCAAGCGACTTTAACCCGGGTTCATCGCCCAGTGGCAATATGAACCTTGTTGTTGCATTAAGTTGCATACAGATGAAGATGCTTCCTGAAGAAGCTATCAATGCAGCAACGATCAATGGAGCTTTTGCTATGGAAGTAGAAAAGGAGGCCGGGAGCATCAGCATTGGCAAAAAAGCAAACCTTGTATTTACAAAGCCGGTCCCTTCACTGGCATATATACCTTACTCTTTTGGTACAAACCTTATCGACAAGGTTATGATGAATGGAATATTTACCGGGATCAATTAACAACAAAACTATGCACAGGAATATCATTCTTTACGATCCTGTTCAGCCTGTCGCAAAGCAATCTAAAATCTGATGGTTTTGTAAAGAATAAACTTGCACCCAGCTCCTTGGTACGTTCAATATCCTGTGCATTTTTTGAAGTAGTGAAAATGATCACGGGTATTTTGCTGAACCTTGTATCGCTTTTTAATGCTGTGAGGCATTCATACCCATTCATGATAGGCATGTTCAGGTCCATAAAAATGAGATCGGGTGGAGGTGGTATTTCTACCTGGCGAAGGGCATCATCACCATTATTTGCAGCATTGCAAACAACTTCGGGAGCAACTTCCTTTAATGCATCCATGAAAAAAAGCTGGTCGTCCGCATCATCATCCACGAGCATGATCCTTATAGGCTTCTCCATTAATAGTTTGTTTGTTTAGGAAGGGGCTTTATTAGTTGCTGTAAATTAATAAAAATTATTTTTTAATGGAAGGAAAATATTAAATACAGACCCAATTCCTGGGGTACCTGTTGCTGATATGAATCCATCATGATTCCTTATGATCTTTTTGCAGATGGCCAGGCCTATGCCTGTGCCCAGATATTCCTGCTTGCCATGCAGCCGCTGGAACAACTCGAATATCTTCTGCTCATATTTTTGTTCAAAACCGATACCATTGTCTGCAATACTTATCTTCCAGTAAGGTTGCATTGGCACTATCTCAGGATCATCGATCTCTCTTCCACTGACAATACCTGAAGTGATCTTAATATGAGGTGGAATACCCGGTTTGCTGTACTTGATGGCATTGGATATTAGATTGGTGAACAACTGCAGGAACTGTACCGGGTCGATCTGCACTACAGGTAAAGTATCATGCTCTATTATTACATTTTTTTCTTCAATACTGTTACTCAGATCATTCTTTACAACATTTAAAATGTCATTCAGGTTTGTCTCGGTAAGGGCAATAACACCTGTGTTGGTCTGGGAATAACTGATAAGCGCTTCTATAAGATTCTGCATTCCTGATGCAGCTTTATTGATCCTGTTGAAATAATCATTTGCTGATTGAGACAGTTTATCCTTTTCCTTATCCAGGATCAGGGAAGAAAATGCCTGTATCTTACGCAAGGGTTCCTGAAGATCGTGGCTCGCTATATAATTAAAGGATCTTAGTTCAGCATTGCTTCGTTCCAGTTCCATATTTTTCTGCTCGATATCCCTCAGGTACTCCTGCAGTTTTTCTTCTGCATTTTTACGATCGGTAAGGTCACGGGTAACTTTTGAAAAACCTATGATATTCTTCTGTTCATCGTGCAATGCCGTAAGTACGACACTTGCCCAGAATTTGCTTCCATCCTTTCTCAATCTCCAGCCGTGGTTCTCCGCTTTGCCTTCTCTTTGTGCTTCATCTATCAATCTTTCGGGCAGGCCTGCATCACGTTCTTCTTTCAGGTGGAACAGGCGGAAATTCTTTCCAATGATCTCTTCAGATTTATAGCCTTTTATCTTTTCAGCTCCTTTATTCCAGTTTTGAACATTCCCTTCTTTATCCAGCATCAATATGGCATAATCCTGCACTTCATTGATCATACTGTAATACCTGTCTTCGCTGCGCCTGAGTTCTATATTTGTTTCAACAAGCTTTTCTGTACGCTCGATCACTTTCTTTCCCAGTTCTTCTGCAAAATCTTTCTGATCCTGTATATCTGTACTTGTGCCAACCCACATCCGTACATTCCCGTTCTTATCAAACTGTGGAACAGCCTGGCTGATATGCCAGCGATATTTACCAAACTGGTCGAGCAACCGGTGCTCAGATACAAATTCCTGCCCGTTTGTGACTGCATAATTCCATTTCTTTAAATTATCAGCCTTTTCATCCGGGTGTATCGTATTCAGCCAGCCAACTTTCTCAAAATCGATATTATCATTCACACCTGAGTAATCATAAACAGTCTGGTTAAAATAATTCATATCACCTTCAGCTCCTGCGATCCAAACCTGTTGTGTCATAAAATTTGCAAGCAGCCTGAACTTTGATTCGCTTTCCTTTAATTCTTCCAGCATTGTTTTATTACGGGTAACATCGATCACGGACCCAAACATACGCATTGGTTCTTTCTTATCATTGTAAATAACCACTCCATAAGTATTCACCCAATGAATACTGTTATCCTGCCAGATGATCCTTGCTTCGTATGCCATAGATCCCTTCTCATATGATTCTGCCACGGCTTTTTCCCGTATGGGCCGGTCATCAGGATGTAAACGGCTGATCAGGTCTTTGTGCGTGATGCCAGCCGGGTCTTTATATCCAAATATCTCCATCAGTCGTGCTGAGCTTTCAAATTGCTGGTTCTGCAGGTCCCAGTCAAATACTCCCATTGCTGAAGCTTCAATGGCCATGCGGGAACGTTGTTCCAGTTCTTCTATCTTCTTCCGGTTCACCAGCATTTCGGAAACGTCGTAACAGAACAACATAATGCCATCTACATTGCCCGATATACCTTTATATGGCTGGTAGATGAAATTGACATATAATTCATCGGGCATTTCTTTTTTATGCAGCAGCAACCTGGTCTCTTTCCCAACATATGGTTCACCTGTTTCAAAAACATTATCAAGCAACTCAACAAATCCCTGTCGTGTTACATCCGGCATGACCTCTAAAACTGTTTTACCAATGATGTCACTGTTACCGATAAAATCAAGGTAGGGTGGGTTTGCAAATTCAAACCTGTGTTCTTTTCCTTTAAGGATCACAAGCATTGCCGGAACCTGTTGAAAGAAATTATGAATGATCGCCTCACTTGTTTCAGCCTGTGTTCTTAATTTATTTTCCCTTCGCAATCTTGCATAAACAAGAATTACCACCACGATAGCAATGATCGAGAAGAGAAGGAAAAAAAAAGGTGTAAGAAAAATAAACCGGTTACGCTCACTTTCATGTTGGCTTAAAAGTGTTTCCTGGTTTGCCATCATTCTATTCATAACGCTGCGAACATTTTCCATAACTGTTCTTCCCTCCAGGTAGTTGGGATCGGTCTTGGGCTTTGGCTTGGGCAGGGTGAGCCCATAATTCAACACATCAAATTTGCGGAGGATCAATGACTGTAATGAATTGAGCAGTTGAAGTTGTGACGGGTTATCCCTGATGGTAGTATGTACAACAGATAAAGATGACTGTGCCTTCCGCATAGCCTCTTTAACCGGTTCAATGAATATCGAATCCTTTGTGATCACATAACCCCGAACACCACTTTCTGCATCCTTAACATACGACAGTGCTTTTTCCAGTTCAAGCTTTACGAGGTTGGAATGATTTACAAGATCAGCTGACTTAGAAAGATTGTTGATATACCTGTATGAAAAAGCCGATGCAAATACAAGCAACAGGGTAGTTATTATAAAGATGATATCAAAGGCCAGTAACTTATTCCGTTTCATAAGTAGTTCTTTCTTAAGCAGCTGCTATTCAAAATTAACCTTAATGCAGTATAGTATGAAAAAATATTATAACTGCTGTTGTGTACTATGTTGCCCACTTTCAGAAAAGTTATAATGCAAAAAGCCCCATAAGGGTGCTGTTGCCCAGGCCAATTACCGGGCATGGATGCTTTGGCATGTTATTTGAAAATTTGCTGTTGTCAACTTATCTCTAACACTACAAATCTTACATTATGAAGATCACCATGAGTAAACTCACCGGAATCATTTGCCTTACATTATTATTTTCAATGTCATTAATATCCTGCAAGAAGGATGACGACAATAACAGCGGCAATGCCAGTACAGAGTTCAGGATCACAGATTCTCCCATTGATGATGCATCAGTATCAGGAGCATTCGTTACCATCACAGATATCAAACTGGATGGCGTAAGCTTACAGGGGTTCACAAAAACAACTGTTGATATCGCAGCTTACCAGAACGGCTCAACAAAGACCCTTGGCAATTTTAACCTGGAAGGTAAAACGTATAACACGGTTACATTCGTATTGGATTATAATACCGACGCCAGTGGTAATGCACCAGGATCTTATATCCTTACCACAGGAGGAGCGAAACACAAGCTTGAATCAAGCAGCAACGTGATCACGGTTACAAAGAACATCACATTACAGTCTGGAACATCAAATACTGTTACTGCTGATTTTGATCTGCGTAAAATGATCGTTCATCAATCAGGCAGTGCTTCTGACCAATTTGATTTTGCAACAACTGCAGAATTGCAGTCTGCAGTACGTGTGGTAACAAATAACTCAGCCACCATCAGCGGTACATTGACCGATGCAGTTTCAGGTTCGGCAAAAGTTGTTGCCTATGCATACAAGCAGGGACTTTTAACAGGACAGCGGAGATGCAGGCACAGGGTGCAAGCGGTATCCAGTTTAAGAATGCAGTGAGCAGTGCTGCTGTAAGCTCAAATGGAACTTACCAATTACATTTCCTGGAGGCAGGTAATTATGAAGTGCATTTTGCAAGTTATAAAGATACCAATGCTGATGGACAGCTTGAATTAACAGGCACATTGGTTGTATTGACATCCGGAGGACTTGATCTTCTCAATCTTAACCTTGGAGTTAATGCAACGGTGACAGTAAATGCTACAGCAACGGGCGTATTGAATTAAATTATTTTTTCTGGAGAAGTATCCGATCATAGCCGGCTCAATATAGAGCCGGCTATACTTTTTTATTGAAATGATCTTGCTTTTGGCCTTTGCATGAAACTTTGCATCTTTGCTTCAAACTTTTAAACATGCAGCAACTGATAGAATGTGTTCCAAATTTCTCAGAAGGCAATGATCTCAACATCATTAACCAGGTAACAGCAGCCATTGAATCTGTGGAAGGCGTAAGATTATTGAACGTTGATCCGGGGAAAGCAACAAACAGAACGGTGGTCACCATGGTTGGAGAACCATCTGCTGTGATTGAAGCCGCATTCCGGGCCATCATGAAGGCAGGTGAACTGATAGATATGAGCAAACACAGAGGAGAGCATCCACGTATGGGCGCTACTGATGTTTGCCCACTCATCCCAATTGCAAACATCAGCATGGAAGAAACTGCAAAGTATGCACAGCAACTGGCCAAAAGAGTGGGAGAAGAACTGAAACTTCCGGTTTATTTATATGAGGCAGCGCAACCCGATAAGACAAGAAGCAATCTTTCTGTGATCCGTGCAGGCGAATATGAAGGATTTGCGAAGAAAATAACCTTACCGGAATGGAAGCCCGATTTTGGCCCGGCTGTATTTGATGCAAAGCGTGGAGCAACTGTGATCGGTGCCAGGGATTTTCTTGTCGCCTATAATGTAAACCTCAATACAACATCAACACGACGTGCAAATGCAATTGCCTTTGATATCAGGGAAGCCGGAAGGGTAAAAAGAGAAAATGGAAAAGTGGTCAACGATGCCGATGGTAAACCTGTGAATATACCGGGCAGTTTAAAAGCTGTAAAAGCTATTGGATGGTTCATCGAAGAATATGGGATTGCCCAGATCTCCATCAACCTTACCAATATCAATATTACGCCGGTGCATATTGCTTTTGATGAGGCATGCAAAAAGGCTGAAGCCCGCGGCATAAGGGTAACCGGTAGTGAACTGGTGGGATTGATCCCGCTCAAAGCAATGACCGATGCCGGTAAATATTTTTTGAAAAAGCAGCAGCGAAGCATCGGTATAAGTGAAAAAGAACTGATCAAAATAGCGATCAAATCAATGGGGCTGGATGAACTGGGACCTTTTAACCCGGAAGAAAGGATCATTGAGTACATGCTGGCCAATAAGGCTGATAATAAACTGGTGAATATGACGCTTACAGGTTTTGCCGATGAAACTGCCAGCGAAAGTCCTGCCCCGGGCGGAGGTTCTATTGCTGCCTACGTAGGTTCATTGGGTATATCATTGGCAACGATGGTGGCTAATCTCTCCTCCCATAAAAAAGGATGGGATGAGCGCTGGGAAGAATTCAGCAACTGGGCAGAAAAGGGTGAAGCATATAAATCAGAATTGCTGAAGCTTGTTGATGCCGATACCAGGGCTTTTAACCAGATCATGCATGCATTTGCATTACCGAAAGGAAATGATGTCGAAAAAGCCGCCCGTACAAAAGCAATCCAGGATGCAACCAGGTATGCTATCGAAATACCTTTCAAAGTTATGCAGGCCGCATATTCATCGATGGAAGTCATCAAAGCCATGGCTGAGATCGGCAACCCGAATTCCGTTTCTGATGCGGGAGTAGGAGCATTGTGTGCCCGCTCTGCGGTGATGGGAGCATTTATGAATGTACGTATAAATGCCGCGGGATACGATGACAAAGCATTTGTGAATGATATTGTTTCCAAAGGAAAAGAAATTGAAGATAAGACCATCACACTGGAAGCAGCTATATTGAAAACAGTGAATGAGAAGATAGCTGTATAAATAGTTAAAATGTTGAACGGTCACAAAACTGTTTCAGCAGTTCCCTAACTTTAGTGCAGGCCCGGGTTCAGCCTGCTGCAGTGATCATGAAAAAACTAATCATCACATTATTTATCATAACACCTTCTGTTTTGATTGCCGGAGACTATAATGATACTACCATTCATGGCGTAAATGTTCAGTTTGAATATAAGCGTTCCATCTTTCCTGAATCATGGTTAACAGATGCCATCAATGCCCAGGGTGAGCCGATAATGCAGGCAGAGATCAACCGGACAAAAACCATCATGGCAAGAGCATTGGCCAAGTATCCCAATATAATATTACGTAGTGAACTGAAGGCCATATATTTTTTAAAACATATGACCATGTATGACCTTGGGTTTGGAGGTACTAATTCAACCGATGCCGTATACCTTACCAATAACGGGCCTGATGCAGGATACACGGATCTGTATGTTGAGCAGACATTTCACCATGAGTTCTCAAGCATCCTTTTCAGGAATCATCCGTCTTATCTTGATACCATAGCATGGAAGGCGGCAAATATCACCGGGTTTGATTACAATGATCCGGAAGAGGGTATTGGGGCTATCCGTAAAAATGAATCATCACAGGATCTTGATACAGCATTGTGTGCAGCGGGATTTCTCACGCAATATGCTTATTCAGGAATAGAGAATGACATCAACACCATTGCCCAAAATCTTTTCAGGCCTTCGCCCGGCTTTTGGAATATTGTGAACAGCTATCCAAGGATAAAAGAAAAGGTAAGGTTGCTGGTACAGTTCTATGGAAGGATCAGCACTGTCTTCAATCAACGATTTTTTATGAAAATGAATTAAACAGCCATGCGTGTTATACCGAAATCAATCTTGCTTATTGTTATACCTTTTTATAGTTTTTCGCAGAAGCCAAAACCTTCTGCCGGCACTGTAATAAGAATGGATACATACCTCTCGCAATATGTTGAACCCAGGAGTATTGATATATGGCTGCCGCCGGGGTATGTTGCAAGTAAAAAATATGCAGTGCTGTATATGCAGGATGGCCAGATGCTGTTCGACAGTACTGTTACCTGGAACCGGCAGGAATGGGGAGTTGATGAAACCATAACAGCATTGCTCAAGGATAAAAAGATCATGAACTGTATCGTGGTTGCCATTCACAATGTGGCCAAAGACAGGTGGTCGGAATATTTTCCATATAAAGCGATCGCAAAGATGCCGGCCAAAGTGCGTGACCCGCTTGTTGAAAGAGAATTGAATGGGAAATCACTTTCAGAAAACTACCTGAATTTCCTGATTAAAGAATTAAAGCCTTATATCGATAAAACCTTTCCAACCTATAAAGATCAAAGACATACATTCATAGCAGGGTCAAGCATGGGAGCCTTGATGGCGCTTTATGCCCTCTGTGAATATCCCAAAGTATTTTATGGAGCTGCCTGCCTTTCTACACATTGGCCTGGAAGCATGGCTAATTTTTCAGATACAATTCCACAGGCTTTTATTGCTTACCTGGAAAATCATGTGCCGGATCCTGAAACACACCGGATCTATTTTGACTACGGCTCAAAAGGCTTTGATGCTAAGTATAAGAAATACCAGCGCATGGCTGATAAGATCTTAAAGGATGCCGGTTATAAGAAAAAACAATGGATCACCCTGGAATTTGAAGGCGACGATCATAGCGAGTATTACTGGAACAGGCGCCTGGCTATCCCGCTCGGTTTCCTGTTAGCAGAACCGGAAAAAGAAGACAACGATTGAACTCAGGGATGGAAAAGTACATAGCCCTTCAGTTGATAAGATGATAACACGGTTTGTGCCGTCAATGATACCTTTACATCAGGCAACAGGTCTTCTTTCTTTACATCAAAAAATGTCATTGCCTGTCCACATGCAATGAATTTTGCCCCGAGTTTTTTGAGATCATCGAACAACTTCATGTTTGGGTTATCAATTTTATATTTATCCTGGTAATATTTGTTCGTGGTGAAGGATTTCAAAGCTCCTGCATGCACCGCTATCACTGGTTTTATATTTTTAAGCGGAACACCTGCTGCAACATGAAGATTTATCACCCTTGCAACTTCAACCAGTGAATAATTCTGTTCTTTAGCAACCGAATCAGGATTTTGCGCTGTGATCTCGAACAACAATTTATATTCCATATTGGGATCCGGAATTTCTGTAAGATTTACCACAGGCACCACACCGGCATTCTCTGCTCCTTTGATAGCAGGGTAGGTAGCTACTGCTTTTACGTTTTCCCATTTTTCAGCCTCTTTGAATTCCTTATTGATCTTCACTGAGTCTTCGTGCAATGATGCAAAATAAACACTGTCTCTTTGCTTTTTTAAAGCATTGAGTGTGCTGTCCTTTTTCATCTTCAGTGAATTGAGAGAGCTGTCGATATTATATTTCTGGCAAAAACCTGTTGAACAGGAAAGAAATATTATAAGCAGTAACAATGTTATTCTCATAATTGCTGGTTTAATTATTAGTTGGATGAAGGAAGATACATTATTATTCAGAATAATGTTAGTAATTGCGAATCGCAGTATTGTATGGTTTAATAGAAAGAAAGAAAGCCAGGGTACCAGAAATATTACGACAGTAAAATAATGATAGCTCTACAAATCTGCATATACTATCTGCTGACCTTAGCGCTACCAAAATCCTTTTATATGCCTTTAAATGAAGATACTGTTCTAACGGAAAATGAAACCAATAAGGCCTTTAAGAATTGTGAACTGATCATTGTATGCCTGCTGCTGAGTGTTATCAGTATTATCATTGGTGTTATACAGAATTATTTTTCCTGATCATATTTTTATGCTGCAGGATACTTGTTTGGATCCTTCTTTTCCCTGCGCATAGCACCATCCCATGAGAATGGTCCTCCACCTTCCACCAGGAAGAATATCAACAGCAATAGAATAATGATTGAAAAAAGCAGGTCAGATTCACCTGCAAAGACACCTCTTTTTGAATTCACAAAAAATACCGCTCCCAGTAATATCGGTACCTGTATCAGTGTAGCCAGGCGTGTGAACAATCCTATAATGATAAGCACGCCACCGAGGAGGTGAAGCCAGGGTATGACAGTCTGTAACCACGTAAAATTCTGGAAGGATGATCCCGATATCATCTGGCTGATCAGAGTACTGTTCTGGATGAACTGGATCCCTTTTACAAAAAGACATAATCCAAGCGCCACCCGTATCACCACAAGCCATTTGGGTTGGTGTTTTTTGCCCCATTCGTTTAATTGATGATATAAACTCATGACCGCAAATTTTAATAAAACAAGAGCCTTATAAAGTTATCGATCTTTAAAGAAAATATATAGGATTTTATGTTATTTTTCGCTGCCAGGCTGGAAGAAATAAGCGGTCAGACCGCTTACAGAAAATCCATTTATATTTCTTTTTACGTAAATGACTGCCATGGAAAGAAAAATATATAACCCCATACAAAAAGACACTGTCAGGTTTCTTAAAACACATGCAGATACAAATGGTGAATATACATTGGTGGAAGTGGAGCTTGCTGATGGAGGCGGAGTAGATCTGCATTATCACAAGACCTACCGTGAAAAATTTGATTGCATAGAAGGAGAGATGCAGGTGCAATTGGGAAAGAAAATAAATGTATTGAAAGCAGGGGAATCGGCAACTGCAGGCCCGAAAATAAACCACCTGTTCCGTAACAGGAGCGGCAGGCCATGCAGGTTCCTTTGCGAGTTAAGGCCTGCCAGCCGTGGTTTTGAACAATCACTGCAGATCGGTTATGGCCTGGCATCTGACGGGCTTTGCAGGCCGAATGGTTTTCCAAAAGATAAACTTGCCCTTGCCTGGTTGTTTGATATCAGCGAAAGCAACCTGCCGGGTTGGATGAGTATCTTCGAATTCATATTACGTAAACAGGCTAAGAAAGCAAGGAAAAAAGGAATTGATGAAGCCTTGCTGAAAAAATATGTACGGTACTGACCCTTTTACTTTGTTTGACCAGTCATTTATAAAATTCCCTGCTAAATAATAAAGCCTTCAAGCAGCACAAGGCCTATACAACTAATATCTTTTTAAGTTTTATTATGACCTGTTTTGAAACAGGTGTATTGCTTTTGTCTGCAACGCTGCTGATAGGCACCAGTACATTTGCCTCGGGGAAATAGGTAGCTGCACATCCTTTGGGAACAGGGTAGGGTACAACGATGAATTTATGTGCTACTCTTTCTTTGCCATCCTTGTCGTTATAAAGGTCAACCACATCTCCTTCGTTCAGCTGACGATCGATCATGTCCTGCCTGTTCATCATGATCACCCTTCTTTCATTATAGATACCTCGGTAACGGTCATCCAGTCCATAAATAGTTGTGTTGAACTGGTCATGGCTGCGGATGGTCATCATCATCAATTCATCTTTATGTAAGACCGGTGGAATAAATTCAGCAATATTGAATTGTGCTTTTTTTGTTTCGGTATCAAAATTCCCATCACGGTTGCAATTGGGTAAATAGAAGCCGCCCGGGTTTCTTACACGCTCATTGTATTTTTCAAAGCCCGGTATTGTTCTTTCAATATCGTCCCTGATATGATCATAATGCTGCAGGTATTTATCCCAATGTACTTTGCTGCGATTTCCCAATGTTGCTTTTGCAAGCATACAAACGATAGCTGGCTCACTCAGCAATTGCTCTGAAACAGGTTTTAAGTTTCCTTTTGATGATTGCACAACACCCATGGAATTTTCACAGGACACAAACTGTGCTTCGCCATTCATGATGTCTTTATCACTACGGCTCAAACACGGAAGTATGATGGCTTCTTCTCCATGAACGAGATGACTGCGGTTCAGCTTTGTTGAAACATGAACGGTGAGTTTACAATTCCGCAAGGCTTCTGCAGTATAATTTGTATCAGGTGTAGCTGAAAGAAAATTTCCACCCATGGCAATGAATACCTTCCCTTTTCCTTCATGCATTGCTTTGATGCTTTCCACTACATCATATCCATGTTTTGCAGGAGGCTTGAAATTAAAATTTTTTTCAATTGACTGAAGCAGTTGTTTAGAAGGCTTTTCAAATATGCCCACGGTACGGTCTCCCTGTACATTGCTATGTCCACGTACCGGGCATGTTCCTGCGCCGGGTTTGCCAATACTTCCTTTCAGCAATAAAAGATTTGCGATCTCTTTGATGGTATCAACAGCATTCTTATGCTGTGTAAGTCCCATGGCCCAGCAAACAATGATCTTCTTTTTATCCTTGATGATATTTGCTGCTTCCTTTATTTCTGCAAAATCGATCCCGGATGAACGTACCAGCTGAACGAGATCCTGTTTTTTAAGATGTTCTTTGAATGCAATGAATCCCTCCGTATTGTTTTCAATGAACGCCCGGTCGAATATGCTGCCAGGATCAAGTTCTTCTTCCTTGAACAGTAATATCTCAATAGCCTGCAACAAAGCCATGTCGCCGTTGATCTTCACCTGCAGGAAGATATCCGTCAGTGCACTGTCGATGCCAAGGATCCCTTTTATTTTTTGCGGATCATTGAAACCCATCAAGCCGGTTTCAGGTAAAGGATTAATGGAAATGATCATTGCTCCATGCTCCTTTGCTTTCTGCAATGCCTTCAGCATCCGTGGATGATTGGTGCCGGGATTTTGTCCAAGGATAATGACCAGTTCTGTTTGATAAAAATCCTCCAGCTTCACCGATCCTTTGCCGATACCCAATGATTCTCCCAGGGCAACGCCACTGCTTTCGTGGCACATATTGCTGCAATCGGGCAGGTTATTGGTTCCGTATTCCCTTACAAAAAGCTGGTAAAGGAATGCTGCTTCATTGCTGGTGCGACCCGATGTATAAAACATGGCTTCATCCGGCGATCGCAATTGATTCAATTCATGGCCGATCTTTTTAAATGCATCTTCCCAGGAGATGGGCTGATAATGTGTAGCTCCTTTGGGCAAATACACAGGCTGTGCAACGCGTCCTTTCCTGCCGATCTCGTAATCTGATAATTGGGCAATCTCATTAACAGGATTCGTTGCAAAGAAATCTTTTCCTATTTTCTTTGAAGTTGCTTCATCGGCGACAGCTTTCGCCCCATTCTCACAATATTCGGCAATAACGCTTCTTTCATCATCGGGATCAGGCCATGCACAGCTGGGGCAATCAAAACCGTCTTTTTTATTCAGTTTATTCAATGCCTTCAACCCTCTAAACACACCAGCTTCGCCGAACACATGTTTGAAACTTATGAATACAGCAGGGACACCTGCTGCCACTTTTTGTGGCGGGCCTAATGTCAATCCCGTAAATGTTTCGGGGTTTTCTGCAGATGGTATGTTATGATCAGCTCCGTTCAATTTCAGCAGGTTTGATTTGGATTGGCATAATTATCAGTTTGGTCTTCGAGGGTTTCATCCAGGCATACAAAATCCTTTTCCAGCAATAAGTAAAGGCTATCGCTTCCTGTTATTGGCATGCTGGCATTGAAGCCAACAATTTCATTTTCCGGCCAGTCTTTTAAAAATGGAGCAGGCACCAGCATCGTGATCTTATTCTGATCAAGCGTTGCCGATAACTCAACTCCATCATTCACACGCTGCAGGGCATATGTGAATTTATTTTCGCCAAAAGATGTCTGTTCTTCCAGGTATCCAACAGTTGCTATCTTATTCACCTCGGATTTTGACAGGCGATATCTCAGCGAGTTTCCCTTGATGCGTAATTTCATAATTATACAATGATTCTTTTATAAGCTGAATAAATATTAAAGCGATCGTTCCGTAAAAACCCTGCTAAAGTTATATTCAATTCCTTTGCCAGTTCCACTGCAAGACTTGATGCTGCTCCAACAGCCACAACGATCTTTATGCCCGCCATCGATGCTTTCTGTATAAGTTCAAAGCTGGCTCGACCGCTTAAGAATAAAATATGTTCATTAAGCGGAAGCTTTTTTTCCAGCAATGCTGCGCCGATGACTTTATCCAATGCATTGTGCCGCCCTACATCTTCCCTTAGCATAACAAATGCTGCATCCGTGGTAAACAATGCACTGGCATGTATGCCACCTGTATTTTCAAAGACCTCCTGCTGCTCTTTTAAAGCATCCTGCAAATGATACAGCAATGATGCCCTCACAGCAATATCACCTGGCTGATCCGTGTATACAGATGAGGTCCTGATCGCATCAATACTTGCCTTGCCACAGATGCCACAGCTGGAAGTCGTATAAAAATTCCTGTCTGTATTTTTTAATGACGGTATTATATCCTGTCGAAGTGTTACCAGCACACGGTTATCATCGGAAGCAATATGTTTTATATCATGAATGTAATGTGCATCCTTTATAATTCCTTCAGTGAATAAAAATCCTGCAGCAAGTTCTTCATCATTGCCCGGTGTACGCATCGTAACGGCAATATTTTTCTGCATGCGCCCGCTGCCTGTGCTGAACTCCAATATGATCCCGAGAGGTTCTTCAACTGCTACCAGGTCTTCCTGTTCAATAATATTTTCATTGCCGATCTTCTGTATGGTAATATGCTCAACCCGGTTATCTTTCATGGCCTAAAATTATGGATATAAGCTGATGCAGAAAAGGGGGAGTTGTATCAGTTGCCACTATATGATCACTCACTTAGTTCAAGCAAATGTTTGGTTTCGATAAAGGCCTCCTTCGTATCTACGCTCCTGATGGTTTTTATATTGGCAGGGAAATATTTCAATGCATCTGCTGTTTGTAAGCAATCCTGCAGTGAAAAATGTCTTTCTTCGAACATTTCCAGCAGCATATGTTTTATATTATTTGGATAATAAGCAAGCATTGGTTCATACAGACCTTCTTTCTTATTATAAAATGCGCCCGGTTTTTCCCCGTTACAGAAAGGCAGGAAACCCAGCAATTCATCTTTATCCAGGAAAGGATAATCACAGCCTATCATTAAAAAGTTTTTATGTGAGAAACTTGTCAATGCTGACAGTAGACCGGCAATAGGGCCTGTTTCACTGTAATAAGGAAGATCGATCAATGTTGGAAGATCGGGCCCCACCTGTTCCGCCAGTTGCTCAGTGCAGGATATAAAAACACTTTCACAAAATGGCTTCAGCATTTCATATAAATGATTGCATTGAGGTTTCCCATGGTAATCAAGCAAGGCTTTATCCATTCCCATACGGCTGCTTCTGCCACCACAGATCACCAAACCATAGAGGCCATTTACAGGAAAGGTTGTTGCTGATCCCATAAAACTATTTTCTTATTTAAAGTTACACAGGATAGCCCTACCTGCAAACAGCTGTTTTAATGAATTGAAATAATGGGTACATTGTGTGAGTAACGTTATATTATGAGGATAGTTTTTGTATTGTTCTTCTTTCTTGCATGTTTCCGGCAAACGAATGCACAGGTTCAATTGAATGTAATGACCTTCAACATACGGCTTGACCTCGCATCCGACAGTATGAATGCATGGTCATACCGCAGGGACAAACTTGCTTCACAGGTATTATTTCATGAAGTTGATATACTCGGTGTGCAGGAAGCATTGCAGGGGCAGATGACCGACCTGGATCAATTACTTCACGGTTATGCTCATACAGGCGTGGGACGTGAGGATGGAAAAACAAAGGGAGAATATTCTGCTATCTTTTATAATACAAAAAAGCTGGAGCTGTTGCAGTCATCTACATTCTGGCTGAGTGAAACACCAAACATTGCAGGAAGTAAAAGCTGGGATGCTGCCATAACAAGGATCGTAAGCTGGGCAAAATTCCGCGACAGAAAAACAAAAAAGATATTCTTCCAGTTCAACACCCATTTTGATCATATTGGAAAGCTGGCAAGAAGGGAAAGTGCAAAGATGATCCTTAAAGCTGTTGATTCAATTGCAGGAAAAAACATTGCCATTGTCACAGGTGACTTTAATGCAAAACCCCTGGAAGAACCGGTACAGTTGATCATAAATAAAAATGACCCCATGCATCTTACCGATACAAAAGAAGTTTCTGAAATGCCGCATTATGGCCCAACAGGTACATTCAATGCTTTTGGATCAAAGGAGAACAGTGATGAACCTATCGATTATATCTTATTCAATCATGGAGTGAGAGTGCTGAAACATGCAACACTCAGCCAAAGCTGGCAGGGCAGATTTTCAAGCGATCATTTTCCTGTGTTTACACGTGTTCAATTTTAAGCTATTTCGGTTTGTATTCAAACCTGATCACTGCGTTCTCAGTAAGGCTGGCGCTGGAATACAATTCATAACGCTTATCACCGGCATGAACAACAACCAATGCTGTATTGGGAGGAATGCTTCCAAGGTTTTCTGCGAACAGGGTTATTTCATGCGTGCTGATCTTTTCATCTAAGGTAATTGGTATCACGATCGCTTTCTCAGAAAGTTTTTTATGGCTCAGTAAAAGTGTGCCGTTATAAAAAACACTTACCGTATCATTGTCTACAATACCGTTATCAAACACTTCAAGCCTTATCTCCTTTACGTTAACTACCAGGTGGCTCATCTCTGTGTTCTTTCGTTTCATTACCTGGCTGATGAGCAAGCTGTCCTTTGTCCTTGCCGGCGGCTTAACGGGTGTTTTGATCTCTTTTAAACTGTCGGCCCGCTTTATTGGAACCGTTTTTACCGGAATGACCTTTTTCCTGATGCTCGTATCGGGCTTCTTAACGATGACCGGTGGCTTTTTAACGATCACGGGTGGTTTCCTGGTTGTATCGGGCTTCTTCACAGGATCTGGTTTCCTGTCACGTTTATCAGGCCCTTTCAACGCAACAGAATCTTTCTTCAAAGGCGGCTTCTTCATACAATCCCTCATATTATCAAGCATCTGGAAAGGTTTGCTTGAAACTTTTTTTAAATAAACAGTTTGCCGGTTCATTAAAGAAAATAAAGAACCCATAGGTATCCGTGGATCTGTTTCATAGCCCTCGAGTATAACATTACCTTTCTCATAATTTTTCTTCAACCGCAACCGCATCAATACATGATTGCCGCTGCTCGTTATAAAGGAGGTGCCCGTCAATATCCATTCCTGTTTACGTTCATCGTAATAACCGGAAAAATAGGCTTTACAGAAATTATCCCGGTCCCCGTAAACATAATCCCATGTATAACCACAAAGCGTATTCTTTACCTGTACTACATTCACCTGTAGAAATTCATCATTGTTCAGGTCTCCTTCCCAGGTACCTGTTATGCCTTGTGCTTTTGAATAGCTGCTGTTGAAAAGAAAAAGCAGTGATAGTATATATATTGATTTGCGGAACATCCTGTATTAAATTTACTCAAAATACTGTTGATTGTAAGTCTTACCAGTCTTTGATTGATGGACGGTGATAAGTTTTAACGTTCCGTTTTTCATTGTTATCAAATCATTATCCACCGAATGGATGGGTTATGTTTCCCTTGTTTGCGGTATTAATCATAAACGAGATGGAACATTCAAGAAAATTACATACGGTGAAACGTGTGGCATTGGTTGCACACGACAATAAGAAAAAAGACCTGATAGACTGGGCTGTTTATAACAAAACTGTTCTGTCGAAGCATGAATTAATAGCTACCGGTACCACGGGCAGGCTGCTGGAAGAAAACCTTGCAAGACCAGTGAGGAAACTTTTCAGCGGGCCCCTGGGTGGTGATCAGCAGATCGGGGCAATGATTGCGGAAGAAAAGCTTGACCTGCTGGTGTTCTTCTGGGATCCTATGGAAGCACAGCCACACGACAGTGATGTAAAAGCTTTGCTGCGAGTGGCAGTAGCCTGGAACATACTCATAGCATGTAACCGTACCACTGCAGACTTCATCCTCACCTCTGTATTGATGAATGACGAATATAAGATCGATGTTCCGGATTATACAGGCTTTTTAAAGAGAGAACTTAGCTCATGAATGCTATATGAAGAATTTTCATACCTTCCGTAAATGAAGCATTTTAAATTCTATAGCAAGAGTGATATACTGTCAATCACAAAAATGCGGCGCTTTGAGACAAAACTGGGTGAACGTATCCAGCACCTGAAGTCGGATGATGAATGGCCTGAAGCTTTGGCAAATTCAACTGCAAAATATGTACTGATCGGTATCCCCGAGGATATCGGTGTAAAAGCAAACCATGGAAATGGGGGAGCCGATACATCCTGGCTTCCCTTTTTAAATTCATTTCTTAATATACAGAGCAATGATTTTATGCCTGGTGAGAACATGCTGCTGCTCGGGCATTTTGATTTTGGTGATATAAAATACCTGATAGAAAATAATGCCTATAATAAAGAAGAACTGATCAATGCGTACCGACATGCAGTGAAGCTTATCGATGATGAAGTGGAGGATATCATCAAAGCCATTGCGGCAACAAAAAAGATCCCGATCGTAATAGGAGGAGGGCATAACAATTCATATCCTGTTATCAAAGCCGTTGCAAAAGGATTGTATAAAGCAGGAATTATTCCCCTGGCACAGATCAATTGTATAAACCTGGATGCACATGCCGATTACCGTCCAACAGAAGGAAGACATAGCGGCAATGGTTTCCGTTACGCAGAAGAAGACGGGTATCTGGGCAAATATGCCATGATCGGTTTACACGAAAATTACCTGGCACAGAATGAATGGATGGAAATGCATGAGAGCCCTTTTATACATTATTCAACTTACGAGGACATCTTTATTCATGAGAAAAAGAATTTTATCCAGGCCATAGCACATGCAACAGGATTTACAGAAGATACTTATTCGGGAATTGAACTGGATCTTGATGCAATACAAAATGTATTGAGCAGTGCACATACACCATCAGGCATCACAACATTGCAGGCAAGACAATACCTTACTTTCACTGCAACAGATGTAAAAGTTGCTTACCTGCATATCTGTGAAGGAGCCTGCCAGTTGCCCGATTCAAAGAAAGATGAAACAACAGGCAAACTGATCAGCTACCTGGTCAGTGATTTCATAAAAGCACATGCGAGGGATTGATATCAGAGATGATCAGCAATTTCTTTTTCCGTGGCAACACCATCTTTTCTCCATACTTCTTTACCATCTTTAAAAATGATGAAAACAGGAAGTGCTGTAACAGCATATTTCTGTACAATATCCTGGTCATTACCGCCATCGACTTTTACCAGAGAGAATTTACCGGGATTATTTTTCTGGAGACTGGCAATAACAGGCTCCATGGCTTTACAGGGAGCACACCATTCAGCCCCGAAATCAACAAGTGTGATTTTGGATGCATTAATAGCACTATTGAATGATTCAATGCTCATCTGTGTTGTAGATGCTTTTCCTTCAAGTGATTTGTTAGCTGCTTTCCAGGCATTGGTGCCTCCTTTTAATTCATATACATTCTCATAACCCGATTCTCTCAGTTGCTTCGCAGCAGCAGCACTTCTTCCCCCGGAAAGACAATACACGTATACCGGTTTCTTCTTATCAATAAAAGCAGTTCGCCTGTTGAATTCAGCACGGTCATTCCAGTCTGCTAACAACGCTTTGGGAATATGGCCGGAATTGTATTCGCCCATGGTACGAACATCCAGTAGCTGTACGGAATCTTTGTTGCTGATACCTTTTTCAAATTCATCTGCAGTAAGGCTTGTTTTATTCTGTGCACTACAGGATAATATCAAGCAGGAGATGAGAAAAGAGTTAATGATCTTAAAAAAATTTTTCATGTTACAAAGTTAATCAGTTAACTGCTTCAATTCTTTTTCACTTACATTCAGCAGGTTTACTTTGGGAAGTCTTTTGGTGAGTTCCCTCCAGTTAGCATCCTGTTTATATATTTTCTGAAGCATTGCTGCGGCTTCAGGAACTTTTTTATTATTTGCCAAAGTGATGGCTGTCCAGTACTGCATTTCCAAATTCCCGGGAAACATTTTCATGGCAGCACCATATTCTTCCATGGCCAGCTTCATATCATTTTTTTCAGTGGCAAGATCACCCCTGTCCATATGCTGGTAAGCCCTGTACAATCTTAACAAGCGATCAAGCTCAACCAGGGGCGCCGCATTATCATCAACCCTCAGGTCGATCAAACGTTCATCCCATGGCTTACCTTGTGACCGCCCTGCAACAACCAGTAAAGCTGCCGATTGTTTACCACGTATATCGCCACCCACAGCCTGTGCCGCCTGCAATACGATCAATACCCTTTCGGCCAATGGTTTTCCTTCACTCGATTCAAATGCTTTCGCCATGGCAGGACAAACCTTATTGTTCAGCATCATATTGCTTTGAACAGAAAAGTTCTTTCCAATGATATGGCTGGCAAAATCTATACAGCTTTTGCCCGTATGTGCAGATACATTTCCATTTGTATCGATCATGGCAACCTGTCTTACTTCACGCCCCTCATCAGCGGCAAGCAATTCAGCCAGGGCTTCTGTTGCCGACTTGCCCTGTTTCATCAATGCAAGGCCTTTGATACCATAGCTTTTATTCACGAAAGACTGCGTTGCAACAATACCTACGCCGGCTTCACCCCAGCTTACGGCTGTTCCCACGCTGAACCAGTGGCTTTGTACCCCCACAGCCATTTCACCGGTTACAGGGTCACGTGCAACAATGGAGAATGTATGGGCGAGGGAAGCGTCTTGTTTATATACCTGTGCATTCATTGCCTTTTGGAATAAGATCAGCAATAACAGCATAATTAGTTTTTTCTTTTCCATAAAAGCGAGTTTAGAAAGTAAATATCGAAACAATAAAAGTTTTTTCCAGGCTTTTGGCCGCAGCTGTCCATTTTTGTCATATTTGTCCTGGCTTCTATTGTTAAAGTAAAGCAATATACAAGGAGTCAGGGAGCGGTCTGGATGCTGACTTGATGCGGAAAAAGGCTTGCCGTAGCTTGCAGACTGCTAGCTGACTGCTACCAGACCTAAACAAATCATTGATTCTTCATTCAGGCAACAATAAACCAGGTTATAAACACGACAATCTTCCACCGTCCACAGGCAGGTTGATACCATTGATATATGCAGCAGCAGGAGAACAAAGAAATGCAACCGCAGCCCCGAATTCTTTTGCTTCCCCGATACGCCGTGCAGGAATTTCCGCAACCAGGGATTTTAAAACCTCTTCCTCTGATTTGCCCGTTTCCGCAGCTTTTTTCTGTATCACATAGTCTGCACGAACAGTTTTGGTGAAGCCCGGCAATACATTATTAACTGTGATGCCAAATGGCCCGAGCTCTGTGGCCAAGGTTTTACTCCAGCTCGCTACAGCACCACGTATGGTATTGCTGACACCAAGTCCTGCTATGGGTTGTTTAACCGAGGTGGAAATGATATTGATGATGCGGCCAAAGCCAGCCGCCTTCATACCATAGACAAGTGTTCTTGTCAGTACATGATTGCAAAGCAAGTGATCATTGAAAGCCTGTTTGAAATCCTCGATGGATGCATCGAGTGCCGCCCCGCCGGCAGGCCCGCCGGTATTATTTACGAGGATATGAGCTACATTCCCATCAGCGATGAATGAATTGATCGCATTGATGACATTGTTCACATCCGAAAAATCGGCAACAAGATATTTATGGGATTGTTCCTTCGAGGTATCGAGCGTTTTTACAACTTCCTTTAGTTTTTCTTCATTGCGTGCTATCAGCACGATATTGGCGCCAAGCAAAGCCAGTTCAACAGCGCTTGCATATCCGAGGCCCTGGGTGCTTCCACATACAACGGCCGTTTTACCAGTCAGGTCTAAATTCATATAATAATTTTAATCCTGTAAAAATATAATGCTTTCACTATAATTCCGCAGGATTAAAATTATTTCATTCCTCGTTTAGTTTCCGGCAGGAAGTTCTATTGCCTGTCGATCACGCTGTTCTTCTTCATATCGTTTATGATCGTCTTTGCGTAGTCAGAACTTAAGCTTGAAACAGAAGACGGATCATATGCTTTGCTCTGCACCGAATACACCAGGTCACCGGTTTTTGTATCGTACAAATTCGACTCTAAAAAGAAATTGGTGGAAGTTGTATAATAGCCCGGGGTATATACACGGTCATAGACAGTGGTATAATACCTTCCAAAACGGTTATAATAAACACCAACAGGCTGGTAGCTTACATTACCCGGTGTGTAATTGTTTTCCTTTGTTTTGTCAAGTAAACTGGTTGTTAGAACTGCGTCATATCCGCTGTTCTTTAACCTGTCGGCGATCTCTTCTTCACTGAACCTGCTGAAAGCTTTCGGGCCGTATTCCTGTAAGGCTGAAGTTGCTTCATACCCCTGTGCCCGGAGATCACTTACGATCTCGTTCTCCAGTTCTTCCCTGATGGTCCGGTCTTTTTCCTGTATGATACCCAGTACCATTATCTTTTTATATTCCCTTGTTGATACATTATCTGCTTTCCAGGAAGAAGTAACCTGTGTGCTGCTGCATGACATTAAGAATAATGTGCCTGCGAAGATCATTATGCTAAGTGTTTTCATGGTAAATGAAATTTAGTTATAATACAGAGGACAAAGACTATTCCAGATGAGCATTTCATGCCAGGGCGGTCGTAACAGAACGTTAATAATGCCTGCCCCCGGTTTAAAGATTTTTTATATGTGCAAAATCTTACACACATTCCGTGAACATTTGTGGATAAATCGCTAAATATTAAAATGGCTGCATTCAACTATATTCGCAGCTTTACAAGGAATTTGTTGATCAAATTATGGCAGAAAAAGACCTCTTTAATTATACCGAAGAAAGTATACGCAGCCTTGACTGGCGTGAGCATATCCGTCTCAGGCCGGGTATGTACATTGGAAAACTGGGTGATGGCAGCAGCCCGGATGACGGTATCTATGTGCTGCTGAAAGAAGTGATCGATAACTGTATCGATGAACACACCATGGGATATGGTAAACACGTGGACGTTAATATCAATGGGAAAACGATCACTGTCAGAGATTATGGCCGTGGCATTCCTTTGGGAAAAGTAGTTGACGTGGTAAGTAAAATAAATACGGGTGCCAAGTACGACAGCAAAGCATTCCAGAAAAGTGTTGGACTGAATGGTGTGGGTACCAAAGCTGTGAATGCGTTGAGCAATTACTTTAAAGTTTCATCCTATCGTGAAGGAAAAGAAAAAACTGCTGAATTTGAAAGAGGGATATTAAAGAAAGAGACAAAAGAAACTGCTACCAAAGAAGAGAATGGAACTTTCATCACGTTCATTCCTGATGATTCAGTATTTAAGAATTTTCATTTTGTACAGGAATACCTCGATAACCAGTTCTGGAATTACTGTTACCTGAACGCAGGATTGGTGATGAACCTCAACAACAAACGTTTTGTAAGCAAGAATGGTTTGTATGACCTGTTGCAGCGCAAAACAAATGAAGATGAAATAAGATACCCGATCATTCACCTGAAAGGAGAAGATATTGAAGTTGCCATCACGCATGAGAATAGTTATGGTGAAGAATATTACAGTTTCGTGAATGGACAGTTCACCACACAAGGTGGCACTCACCTGGCAGCTTTCAGGGAAGGATATATAAAGACCATCCGTGATTTTTATAAAAAAGATTATGATGCGGCTGATATCAGGGGAAGCATCTGTGCAGCCATATCTGTAAGGGTGCAGGAGCCGGTGTTTGAAAGCCAGACTAAGACAAAACTTGGTTCACAGAACGTATATGATGGCGGGCCGAGCATGAAGAATTTCATCGGTGATTTTCTTACAAAAGAACTCGACAACTTTTTGCACCGCAACCCGGCAACAGCCGATGCTTTAAAGAAACGCATCGAACAGAATGAAAGAGAGCGCAAGGATATGGCCGGTATCAAGAAACTTGCAAATGAAAGGGCTAAGAAAGCGAACCTGCATAATAAAAAACTGAGGGATTGTAAATTCCATTACAATGATGAGCCTACAGGCAAGGATAAAGACAAGATAATCGAGCGGCAGAAAGAGAGTACCATTTTTATCACCGAAGGAGACAGTGCAAGCGGATCCATCACCAAATCGAGGAACGTGGAAACGCAGGCCGTATTCAGCTTACGCGGCAAACCACTCAACTCTTTCGGGCTGACAAAAAAAGTGGTATATGAAAATGAGGAATTCAATTTGCTGCAGCATGCATTGAACATTGAAGAAGGTTATGAAGGTCTTCGTTATAATAATATAGTGATAGCAACCGATGCCGACGTTGACGGCATGCACATCCGCTTGTTGCTGATGACATTCTTCCTGCAATTCTTCCCTGATATTGTTAAGAACAACCACGTATATATCCTGGAAACGCCTTTGTTCCGGGTGAGGAATAAACAGGAAACCATTTATTGCTATGACGAAACAGAAAAACAGGGAGCAATAAAAAAACTGGGAAGCAAACCAGAGATAACAAGGTTCAAAGGTTTGGGAGAGATAAGTCCTGAAGAATTTGCAAAATTCATTGGCCCGGATATGAAGCTCCAGAATGTATTGATCGAAAGTGGCGACCATGTGCAGAACCTGCTGGAATATTATATGGGAAAGAACACTCCGCAGCGGCAGGAATTCATCATCGATAACTTAAGGGTTGATCTGGATTTTATTGAAGAAACTGAAGCCGAGAAAATTAAAAACCAGTAGCTGGGAATTAATTTTTAACCTGGCAATTCCCCGTATTATGAAAACCGGAAACATTAGGTTTATTCAAAGAAAGTGAATTTCTTTCCGGGCAGATGGCGAAGAGATCATAAAGATTTTGACAGCGATATCAAAAGCTTCAAAAAATAAGCTGCCACAAATTCTTAATTATTAAATTATAATTCTTAATTGAACAATGATACACATAGTTTTTAACGAAGCGGATGTTAAAGTGCTGGAAGAAGCCATTGCATTAGATGAAACACTGGCCGGGAAAGTGGTGCAGGTAAAAGATGATTATGCTGTGGGGCCATTGATGGACATTTATTCCGAAGCCGGTATGGAAACACGCAAACAATGGTGGCGTGATGTATTGGCCGGCGGTGACTATGAAGGCAGCGTGGATGATGGAGAGGTGGATGACCTTAACACAGTAAATGAACTCATCGAAACCATGCGTAATGATGAGAACGAGCAGGTATGGATATGGGCAGCACAGAACAAGCATGATGTTAGTGGCTATTACTGGCTGCTGAATTACATGAAAGAATTCCAGGGCAGGGTTATGATCCTTTACCTGAACAATCTTCCGTTCATCAATGAGAAAGGTAATATATTTTATCCAGGCTGGCTGTCGGAGATCCCTGCAAAAGAATTCATGAAAGCAAAAAAACTGGCGAGAGAGATCACACTAAGTGAATTTGAAGTTGACCCGGATGAATGGACAAAACTGTCCAACGAGAATAAAGGTGTTCGATTGCTCGAAGGCGGAAAGAAGCTGGTTCAGGAAGATTATGACTTCTACGATTCTGAATTGAAAAAGCAGGTAACAGGCGACTGGCTGAAAGCTTCCAAGATCATTCACCATTTTCTTGCCAAGGCAAAGCATACAACAGGAGATGCATATTTATTGTGGCGCTTAAAATCACTGGTCGCCCAGGATATGTTTGATGTACAGGGTAAAATTGCAAACATGAAGGATTTCGAGGTTAAACTGAAACAGCCCAACTGACCATGAATATCCGGAACATACATCACATAGCCATTCTTACGGATGACTATGAAAAGAGCAAAGATTTTTATGTGGCTGTATTGGGTTTTACCATTGTAAAGGAAACATACCGCAAAGAAAGGAATTCATACAAACTGGATCTTGCAATAAACGGTCAGTACCAGGTAGAGCTGTTCTCATTCCCGGAATATCGTGAAAGAGCATCTTTCCCCGAAGCAAAAGGGTTAAGACACCTGGCTTTTGCCGTGGACGATTTAGAATCATCTGTAAAAGAACTGGCTGAAAAGAATGTGCGTGTGGAAGAAATAAGACTGGATGAACTGACAAATAAAAGATTTTGTTTTTTCTATGATCCCAACGGCCAGCCGCTGGAGTTATATGAACTATAAATCGGAAGGATAAATAAATTATGGCTAAGAAAATTAAAGACGAATACGCTCATGCAGATACCGGTGTAAGCGGCCAGTACAAGGACTGGTTCCTGGATTACGCCAGTTACGTGATCCTGGAACGTGCTGTTCCTGCGATCGAAGATGGGTTGAAGCCAGTTCAACGCCGGATTTTGCATGCAATGAAAGAAATGGATGATGGCCGTTTCAATAAAGTGGCCAACATCATCGGGCAGAGCATGCAATACCATCCGCATGGAGATGCAAGTATCGGCGATGCTTTGGTAAACCTGGGACAAAAAGACCTTTTAATAGAAACCCAGGGAAACTGGGGTGATGTGCGTACCGGTGACGAAGCTGCGGCTCCCCGTTATATTGAAGCAAGGCTCAGCAAGTTTGCACTGGAGGTTGCATTCAATGCAAAAACAACCAGCTGGCAATTGAGTTATGATGGCAGGAAGAATGAGCCGATTACACTGCCCATGAAATTTCCTTTATTACTTGCACAGGGCGCAGAAGGTATTGCCGTGGGCCTGGCAACAAAGATACTCCCGCACAATTTCTGTGAGCTGATCGAAGCATCGATCAAATCACTTCGTGGAAAAAAATTCGAGATACTTCCCGATTTCCAGACGGGTGGTACCATGGATGCCAGCAATTACAATGAAGGAAAGCGTGGGGGCAAGATCCGGGTTCGGGCAATGATCGAAGAAGTGGACAAGAAAACGCTTGTTATCAAAAGTGTTCCATATGCTGTTACCACAACTCAACTGATGGAAAGCATTGTGAAAGCGAATGACCAGGGAAAGATAAAGATCAAAAAAGTTACCGATCATACAGCTGCTGATATTGAGATCATCATTGAACTGGCGCAGGGCATATCACCCGATATCACCATTGACGCTTTATATGCTTTTACAGATTGCGAAGTGAGTATCTCTCCTAATTTATGCGTGATCGTTGATAAAAAACCGCAATTCTTATCGGTAAAAGAATTGCTGAATATCTCTGCAGAGAACACGAAGGAATTATTAAAGCGTGAGCTGGAAATAAAACTGGCGGAGCTACAGGAAAAATGGCATTATACATCCCTTGAAAAAATATTCTTCGAGGAAAAGATATACAAGGAGCTTGAGAAGAAGCACGAGACCTGGGATAAAGTACTTGATGCCATTGACAAAGCATTCACGCCATTCAAAAAACAACTGAAGCGTGCGATCACAAGAGAAGATATCATCAAGCTTACCGAAAAACCCGTGCGCCGCATTTACAAACTTGACATTGATGAACTGAATGACCAGATCAGGAACCTGGAAGCAGAGATCAAGAAAGTAAAGCACGACCTGAACAACCTGGTTGACTATGCCGTGGCATATTATGAGAACCTGTTAAAAAAATACGGCAAAGGGAGAGAGCGTAAGACTGAAATAAAATTATTTGATGTCATCCAGGCCAAGTCTGTGGCCATTGCCAATACCAAGCTTTATGCAAATTTCGCCGATGGATTCATTGGTACCGGTTTGAAAAAAGATGAACTGGTTGCTGAAGTTTCTGATTTCGATGATATCATTGCTTTCACTAAGGCTGGTATCATGAAAGTGGTAAAGGTCTCTGATAAAACATTCATCGGTAAAGACATTATCCATGTGGCTGTCTTCCAGAAAGGTGATGAGCGGACCACTTATAATATGATCTACATGGATGGAAAATCCAAGATCAGCTTTGCGAAAAGGTTCAATGTTACAGGCGTTACCCGTGATAAGGAATATGATCTTACCAAGGGAGCGGAGAACAGCAAAGTGCATTATTTCAAATCAAACCCGAATGGCGAGGCTGAAGTGGTGAAGATCGTTCTTACACCGGGCTGTGCTGCCAAGAAAAAAGAATTTGATTTTTATTTTGAGGAACTGGAGATAAAGAACCGTGGAAGCATAGGCAACCAGGTTACAAAATACCCCATCAAATCTGTTAAGTTCAAAGAAGAAGGAAAATCAACACTGGATGCAAAGAAACTCTGGTTCGACAGTAAGTTCGGAAGACTGAATACAGAAATGAAAGGAGAATACCTTGGTAAATTTGAAGCAGAAGACAGGTTGCTGGTGATTTATGGAGATGGCAATTATGAAATACTCGACCAGGAATTGACCCAGCGCTTTGATGCAGATAAAATGTTACTGATCGAAAAATTCGATCCTGAGAAAGTAATTACTGCCGTATACCTCGACAATGAAAAACTTCAATACAATATCAAGCGCTTCAAGATCGAGACAAGCACCGTAGGAACAAAATTCTATTTTATCAAGGAAGGAAAAGACAACAGGCTTGAAACCATAACAACAGATCCTGAACCGGTATTGAAAGTTCAGACAGGTCGTGGTCAGCAGATCAATAAAGCCAAATTCAAAGTGGGCAAGCTCGTGGAAGTGATGGGATGGAAGGCAGTAGGAGCAAAGCTGGTAGACTATTCAAAGTCGGTTGAAATGGAGTGGGAGATGAAAGAGAACAGCACCGCACAAGGAGATTTATTCGATTAATATAAAAAGGCTATTTTTTTACAATAGCCTTTTTTATACGCCGTTATTTCAGATCAATAATAGTAATATTTGTCCGTAACCATACCGATGCCGGATTCAAAAGTACTGCTTGCTGGCAAGCCAAAACTATTGTATGTATATGTGTAAGGCCTTAAATGAATATTGCCTGTAGTGGAACTACTTGTAGTAACCGCTATATTATGAGGAGCTATTTGAAAAATAAAACTGTTTTGATCGATCCCCGAGTATGGACTTAACTTATCATCATAGATAAATGTTGATGTAGCTATTTTAACAAGCCCATTGGAAGATGCGTCATAATTCCATTCCTCCTCAGATAAAACATTTCCTGCAGGATCATAAGTGAAGCGCAACTTGTTTTCATAGCGGTTATCAACCAGGTTAAAGCTGCTGTCTTCGGCAATTCTGCCGTTTTGGTCATAAGCATAATGTATTGTTCCCTGGGGCATCGAAATTTGCTGGATGATCCTCCCATTTACATCATAAACAAAATGCGTAAGTGTATTCCCGGTATGCAGGTCAGTCAATTTTCCGTTGGCATCATAATCATAAATAACAACTGTTTCTTCAAAAGCAGCCTCACCAGGGTTAGACAGGACCATTGCGCTATCGATCATCTTCGCGATGCGATTTGAATTTGGAACATAATAGATCGTTGACCATTGGACCTGGTCATTCCACACTCTTGATACACCCAATAGCTTTGTACCTTCCTGGTTACGCCCTTCGGGATTGCTGCGTTCAGCCGGGCAGGAATCTTTTTTTGAACAGGAAATTATGATGACCGTAAAAAAGAAAGCGGGGATTAAAAAATATTTTCTCATAAAGGGTGATTTCTATAAAGTTAATGAATTTGCTCCCTCCAGCAACCATTCCTGCGCATCTTCGAACGAGGTGAATGCATGGTACCTGAATCCGCGGTTAACAGCAATGGTTTCCCAGAATTTTCCAAACTCCATATACTCTTCAACGATCACTGCTGCTATTTTAAATGTTCTTATCTCGGGTGGAAAAGCTATAGAATAATGATCTACCAGTTCAACATAGGAATAAAATTGTGTGGGGAACTTAGCTCCGAGGTTATCAAGTAATATTCTTTTTTGCTGATGCTTGATGATCTCGGCATATACCAATTGCGAGTGACCGAATAATTCTTCTGTGCTGGCCACATTGCCCGTTGATATGATCAATAGATAACCGGGCTTATTTACAGATGTAACAGTAACATCCATCGCTGGTCATTGTAATATAAAGATACTAAAACAAGTAAGCTTTGCAATCGTATTTTTCCTGCCAGCCCCGGCCATATCATTTATGCAGGCTGATCACCCTGGTCACTTTCCATTGCCCGTTATCATTCTTCCAGATAACGACGAATTTTGCGTAACCCGATCTTGAATTTTCTTTAATATTATAAAACCGGTGCTGGCCGATCTCCACAGCACCATAGCCAGGAACAGGAGACACTTCTATACTACCTTTTAATAATTCCCGCTGCACTTTGCCACATACATTTTTCTTTACACCCTCTGTTGCTTTCGCTTTTGAAGTTAACAACCCGCCTGAATCATGATAGAATTCAAGGCTGTCAGAGAAAAAATCATCATACATAGCAAGATATTTCTCCTGTTGGCAGTTATTGTATGCATAAAATAACATGCTGTCGAGGCGAATGATGGTATTGGTCAAATCTTCTGTTGCATTCTTTTGTGCAAAGGACAGCTTAAAAATGAAGATGCAAAGCACAAGCAGTGTAATTGTTTTCTTTAACATGGGCTATATTTTTAAAGAGCCACAATGTTAAACAATTTTCTATCAGGAATTCAGTTTTAAAATAACAGTGTCTATCATCTGTTCAAATACGGGTGAAAAATTATACGGTATATCCTGTTTCTTTTTATTTGCCAGTTTGATATAATCCCGGATGAATATCATCGGGTTTGCAATAAGATATTTTTTCAAAACCCCCGGCCCATATTCATTCACTAGCGACCTGGCAATGTATTTACCCACCGCGTATCCCACGTTATTCCATCCCCAGTCGTACAAAATGCTGTAAGCTACATCAACATCAGATCTATCAGTATTGATATACGCATCCATGATAAGTTTCTCAATAAGGTAGAAATTATCAGGCATCCTGTTATCATTCACTGCTGCATGTGCAACATGATCTTTAATATAAGATGATGACTGGTCGTATTTGTCAATATCAGCAACATATTCTGCGGTTCCTTCCACAAATAAATGCTGCGCCAGGTAATAGCCATATAATGCCTGGTTCTCTTTTGCATCCTGCAGCTTTTTCAAATCCTTCGAGCGTTGATAGGAGAAAACCTGGATGTTATGGAACAATTCTTGCTGGCAGGTATTGACAATACCTGTGAAATCGTTTTTATATTGATGCATCCCGATATAAAACACATCGTCATCATCCAGTGTGAAACCGGAAGAATAACCACCGGCAATAAAACAAACTTTGATATTGATAGTCTTTCCTTCGGGAAGATATGCCGAAAGAGATTGTATACTGTCGAGAATGACCTGTTGACCGGATTTTATTTTATTTAAAAAATCCTCGGTTTCCTGCAGGCGTGATTTGATAAAGGAATATTGAAAATTATTTTCCTTGCCTGTTGTTTTTGTGCCTGTAATTACTTTTTGCAAGGTAAGCCGGGCGATACTGTCGTTCGACCTTATTTTTTTGATGATGGTTTGTACTCCCTTCGTAGAAATGAAGGCATCGATCTCTGCAGGACTTACCTGTGTCTTTTTCAAAAAAGCGATCGTCTGTTCAACATTCGAAAAATCAAATGAAACATTCACCTGGCTCATGCATGCATTGCTCAAGCAGGCAATTGCTGCAACTAATACTATTTTTTTCATCTGCTTCAAAATTATGAATACTGCCCATGCATCAATTGGAAAAATGAGCCTATGGCCGTGGATTCTTTTTAAACGGTATTGACCATTGAGCAAATTGCTGTAGGAATTGGATCCTTTAATGCGTAACTTGATATAGGCTCGAGAAAAATCCAGGGTTACCCTGGTTCCTGAAAACTAGCATCATGGACCTGAGTGAAATAAAATACCATTCCCTTTTTGAACAGGCTTCAGACCCTATCATGATCACTGACTTCAAAGGAAATTTCATTGATGTGAACACAACCATGTGTAATATGTTTGGATATTCAAAGGAAGAACTTTTGAAAAAGAATATTGCCAGCCTGATCGATCCCGAACAGTTGAAAATATCTCCCATACGTTTCGACCTCCTTGCAGAGGGGCAGCATATTTTCACCCACCGCACCATGCTGCACAGGAATGGTAAAGCCATTGAAGTACAGGCCAACGTAAAAAAAATCGGTAATGACCTGGTGATGGCTATAGCAAGGGATGTTACCGAAATAAAGAAAGCAGAAACTCTTTTAAAGGCCCACGAAAGACAACTCAGGCTTTTTGTTGAGCAAAACCCGATGGCCATTGCGATGTTTGACAAAGACATGCGTTACCTCAACGTTAGTCATAAATGGTTATCTGATTACAATGCCACCGAAACACAGCTTATAGGCAGGATACACTATGAACTCTATCCCTGGATACCCCAGCGATGGAGAGATGTTCATAGCCGTGGCCTTACTGGCGTAACTGAGAAGTCTCATGAAGATTTTTATATAAAGGATGATGGAAGCAAAGAATGGCTACGCTGGGAAGTACATCCATGGCACAATGCATCAGGTGAGATCGGCGGGATCATTATGCTCACCGAGTTCATTACAGAAAGAAAACAAATGGAGCTGCAGCTGAAGGAAGCTGAATTGAAGTTCAGGGACCTTGTTGAAAAATCTTTGGTCGGGGTTTATATTTTACAAAACGGCAAATATGCTTATGTGAATCCACGGTTCGCAGAGATATTCGGCTATCAGCAGGATGACCTGATAGATTCTGTTCCCCTTGAAACGGTTGTGGACAGCCGGGACAGCTCAACAGTACTGGAAAATATACGTGCAAGGATTGAGGGAGAAATGGACAGTGTGCACTATGAATTGAGAGGAAGAAAAAAAACAGGAGAGCAGATATGGGTTGAAGTATTTGGAAGCCGTACCATGTACAAAGGAAGCCTTGCCATCATCGGCACATTGATAGATATTACCGATAGAAAATCTGTTGCTGCGGAGAATGAAAGAATGAGGTATATGCTGAATGAACGGGTGAAAGAACTTACCACCCTGTACAGGTTTGGGCAGGTGCTGCAGGCAGAGCAATCATCGATGGAAGAATTGTTGGAAAAACTGGTTACAGTGTTGCCACCCGGTTGGCAATATCCCGATATCACAGCTGCAAGGATCTGCTTTGGAAAGACAATTTACAAAACACCCAATTTCACAAGAGGGCTTCACAAGCAGGATGTTTCCTTTAAAACTCCGGATGGTACCGTTGTAAAAATGGAAGTGATCTACCTGGAGAAAAAACCTGTAGCTGCAGAAGGAGCATTCCTGGCAGAAGAACGTCACCTGATAAATATGCTTGCAGAGATGTTCGGCATTTACCTTGCAAGAAAAGAAGAATCAGAGGCATTGAAAAAATCTGAGGCAAACCTTCAAACGATCATCAATACCACAGATACGATCTATATTTTACTGGACGAAAAACTCAGGATCATTTCATTTAACAAACGTGCCGTTGATTTTGTATCTGCAGAATTTTTCAGGCAGATCAAAGTAAATGACAGGATAGTGGATTACTTCCCAGGCAAGCGCCGTAGCATTATAATAAAACAATTGAAAAGAGTTCTTGCAGGAGAGCAGGTTAATTATGAAACGCAGTTTCCGCAAACCGATCATTCCATACATTGGTATGATGTAAAAATTCAGAATATCAAAAGCCAGGAAGGGGAGCTGTTCGGTGTGATCCTTGCCATTCTTGATATAACAGAAAAAAAATCACTTGAAGCCGAGATACTGGAACAGAAAGTGCAGGAACAGAAAAAGATCAGCAGGGCCATCATCCATGCACAGGAAAAAGAAAGAAATCATATTGGCCAGGAACTACATGATAATGTGAACCAGATACTGGCAGGTACAAAATTATATATGAGACTTGCAGCGCAGGGAAATGAGTCGGTGGAAGAAATCATTAAATATCCAATGGAACTCATCGACAGTTCCATCAATGAAATAAGAAAACTCAGCAGCCGCCATGTCACACCGGAAAAGAAGGTAAAACTGAAAGAATTGATCAGTTCACTGCTCGATACTTTATCAAAAAATGCCGGGTTAAAAACATCTCTTGAGTACAACACTTCAGGTGCTGTGATTGGCGATGATATAAAACTGAATATTTATCGTATCATCCAGGAACAACTGAATAATATAACCAAGTATGCATCTGCCAAAGCCGTGAAAGTTTCTGTTACTGCACGCAATGGAACGATCGGTATCAGTATAACAGACGATGGCGTAGGGTTCAATGTAAATAAAAAAAGAAAGGGTATAGGAATATCCAATATGATAAACAGGGTTGAAGCATTTAACGGGCAAGTTTCCATTGAAAGCCTGCCCGGCAAAGGCACAACCGTGACAGCTATCATTCCCGTTGAAACAAATGCAATAAAATAAAAGGGCCCGTTATACAACAGGCCCTGGTTATTTCGTGGATCAGTTATTTATCCTACCTTGATCACTTCGTACCAAATTTCACCATTATCAACTACCACAGGTTTATACTGTACATCATCAACACTGTAATAAGTCTCCCCATCGATAACAATGGTTTCATAGCCATCAGGGATACTTTCAACCACTGCGCCAACAGGCGGAGCAATTACGCGGTATGACTCTTCATAGTCTTCATAATACGTACCATTGTAGTAATAGTAAGGATAATCATTTACTACGATCCTCCTGTAACCAAATGGCAGTACATTGATGTAAATTCCAACCGGCGCTGCACAAACACGGTAAACATTGTTGTAAGGGCGATAATAAACACCATCACAATAACGGTAGCTGTAGCCGCCGAAAGCAATTGTGGCAAACGGGAAAGAAAAACTTGCTACAACAGAATTCCTTCTTGGCAGGTATGAATAACGCCATCCCGGGTTATACCTGTTGTAGGTTGGCTGCCAGTTTGAACGCCTGAAACGATCATAGCTGGCCGCTCTTGGAGCATTCCACCTGTTACCGTTACGACCATTGTTGTTACCGTAAGAGCCGTTGTTTCCAAACCTGCGCTCACGATTGTTGTTACGGTTGTCATTGCTTGCCCATGTTTGTTGCTCTGGTCTTCTTTCAACACGACGTTCAGGAGAGTTCCCGTTGGAACGCCACCTGTTGTTTTGTTCAACAGCTACAGGATTCTGTTGCCTTGGTTCACGGTTCTGTTGCCTGGGCTCCCTGTTCTGTTGCCATCGGTTGTTTGATTGATCCTGGCCGCGGTTTTGCTGCCATCGGTCATTCGACCGGTTTTGATTGAAATCGGGACTTCGTCGTGATTCTACCCGACGTTCATTGTTTCCGTTGGAAGGGGAATTGTCCCTTTGCTTCCATCCACCACCGCCAAAATTCCTGTGTTGAGCATTTGCCTGAAGGCCTACAAAGCCAGCAAACAAAACAAGCATAGCAACCCGGAGTTTTCTCAATGGAGAATAAATGGATCGTTTCTGTGTCATGGTTTAGATTTAAAAATTGTTGAGATATCTCAATCATTTACGACACTAAACTTAGTCCATAATTAAAAGCAACGATCAGCTTTCACATATATATAACAGGAGAGGACTTATATACAAAAACTATTGTATAAATATTTTCTTAGCTATTTTCTTCAAGCTCCATCAGTTTTTCAAATGCAACCTCGAATTCAGCATTGGCAGTGTTAAGATCAGCTACTGCTTTGTTATAGTTTGTCTCAGCTTTGATGAATTTATTTTTATCACTATAGATATCAGGATCCGAAAGGGAAGCTTCCAGTTCATTCTTTGTTTTCTTTAACAATTCGATCTTTTCTTCCACCTGTTTTACTTTGTTCTTAAGTTTTGTTAATTCTTTTTTCTGATCATTATTCACGGGTTTGGCTGCAGGTTTAACCTCCGGCTTTTCGATCTTCTCAACCCTGTCCATTTTTTTTTCTTCCGCTTCAGCTTTTGCTCTTCTTGCTTTCCATTCTTCCCATTCAGCATAAGTACCTTTGAATTCCCTGATCTTTAAATTGTCGATCTCCCATATCTTATTTGCAAGCCTGCTGATAAAATAACGGTCATGGCTTACCAGTATAAGGCTGCCTTCATATTTATTCAATGACTCCACCAGCAGGTCCACGGAGTGTATGTCAAGATGGTTGGTAGGTTCATCCAGCATCAGGAAGTTTGCTTTGCTGGCAATTACTTTTGCCAAAGCAACCCTTGCCTTTTCTCCACCGCTCAATACTTTTATTTTCTTTTCAACAGAATCGCCACTGAACAGGAATGCTCCCAGTAAACTTCTTAGTTCAAGATCATTCTTCCCGCTGCGTGCCTCTTTCATTTCTTCCAATACATCATTGTCCAGGTTCAGCGCTTCCAGCTGGTGCTGAGCATAGAATGATTCAACAACATTATGTCCCCATTCACGCTGGCCTTCGAATGTTTCTGTTCCGGCAATGATGCGAAGGAGGGTAGACTTACCCTTTCCGTTGGCACCTATCAGTGCGATCTTATCGCCACGATCAATTTCTGCAGCCGCATCTTCCACAATATGGACGTCTTTAAAACTCTTTGTAACATGTTTTAATGTGCAGATGATCTTTCCGGGTTGCTTGTCAACAGCAAAATTGATCCTCATATTTGGTCTTTCCAGTTCCACATCTTCAATACGCTCCAGTCTGTCCAAACGCTTTACGATACTTTGTGCCTGTGCAGCTTTACTTGCCTTGGCTTTGAACCGTTCCACAAACCTTTCCTGCTGCCGTATATAATCCTGCTGGTTCTCGTATGCTTTTTTCTGCATATCGATCCTCAGTGCCTTCTCTGTTTCATAGTATGAATAATTACCGGTATAGAAATGCAGTTGCTGCTGGTAAAGCTCCACGATCTTGGTGACCATCCTGTCAAGAAAGAAACGGTCATGGGAAACGATCACCACCGCACCGGGGTAATGCTGCAGGTATTTTTCCAGCCATTCGATACTCGGAAGATCAAGGTGGTTGGTAGGTTCATCCATCAGCAATACATCGGGATTTTGCAATATCATCTTCGCCAGGAGCACCCGCATTCTCCATCCTCCGCTGAAATTCTTATATGGCTTATTCAGGTCGGCATTTGCAAATCCAAGTCCCTGCAATATTTCTTCCGTTCGGTGATGAATGCTATAACCGTCCAGTACATCCATTTCATGTAAAAGATCTGCATAATCGTGTGCCAGCTGTTCATCACCTGTCTTTGCCAGTTCTTCACCAACCGCTTCAATTTCTTTTTCCAGCTGTTTCACTCTTTCAAATGCACCCAAAGCAACTTCCAGGATCGAATCATCGGTATCGAATCCTAACAGGTCCTGGTGCAGGAATCCAACCGTGGTCTCCCTTCCTTTTTCAACTGAACCTTTCGCCGGTGTATATTGCTCTGTTAAAACTTTTAATAAAGTAGATTTCCCGGTACCGTTATAGCCGATCAGGCCAATACGCTCATTTGGCTGTATATGCCAGGTAGCATCTTCCACAATGGTCCTTGCTCCAAATTCAAAAGTCACATTCTGTAATCCTAATAACATATTATTCTTTTTGATACCCTAAACAGGTATCCTGTATTTTACTGAACCGCAAAAATAATACAATCGTAAAACTTAAAGCTCTTATATATCTGTGCTGGATGCTTTTCTCTTAACTTTGATGAAAAATCAGCACTATGAAGAAAGGATTGGCAATATTGGTTGTTCTCATTGCAGTTTTCGCAATTTATTGGTTCATGTTCAGGAAAAAGTCGGGGCCATCAAATGATCTAAAACCGGAACCCATTGCATTGAAGAAGCATTCAGAGGCATTCAACAGCAGTATCAACAACGTGGTAGCCGCATATATAGGAATAAAAGACGCTTTCATTGATTCTGACACATCAAAAGCAAAACTGAAAACGAGTGAATTCATCGGTGCACTTGACAGCATTCACCTGGATGAATTGAAAGCCGATAAAGAAGTGATCCTGGAATCAGCCAAAGGAAATATCAGTGATATCCGTGCAAACGCTGTCTCATTGCTTGCGCAGACAGATATAACAGAAATGCGGCAGGACTTCAGGATGCTGACTGAAATGATGTATCCTTCATTTTTCAGGACGATCAATTACGAGGGTCCGAAATTATACCTGCAGCATTGTCCCATGGCGTTCGGTGAAGGCAAGGGTGCCGACTGGATCAGCAATAATACTGAAGTTGTGAATCCTTACCTGGGAAGTAAGATGCCGCATTGCGGGGAAGTAAAAGATACCATCAAAGCACAATAAATCTTAAAGCCGGTACCCGCTACATGAAATATTCACTGCTGCTTATCTTCTTATCCTGCTCACTGGCATCATTTGCACAAAAAGATGCTCCGGGGGCAAGACATACTATCAGCGGTTATGTAAAGGATGCTGCTACCGGTGAGACAATGATCGGGGCAACCATTGTTGTAAAAGGAAATACCAGGGGCATCAACAGCAATCAATACGGTTTTTATTCTTTGACATTGAATGAAGGGTCTTATTCCATCGTAAGTTCATACATCGGTTATAAAGCAGTGATGATAAATATCGATCTCAGGTCAGATACATTGCTGAATATTGATCTTTATCCCGGCGTTCAGTTATCAGAAGAAGTGATCGTTACTGCCAGGAAAAGGGATAACAATGTGAAGACTGCACAGCTCGGAAAGATCACCTTGCCCATTGAACAGATAAGATCCATACCTGCATTCCTGGGAGAAGTTGACCTGCTTAAAGTTGTACAGTTATTACCGGGTGTTCGTAATGCAGGAGAAGGGAGTGCCGGCTTTTATGTAAGAGGCGGCGGACCTGATCAGAACCTGATATTACTGGATGATGCAGTGGTTTATAATTCCGGACATTTATTCGGTTTCTTTTCCATTTTTAATTCTGATGCTATAAAAAATGTTTCACTGATTAAAGGAGGCATGCCTGCACAATATGGCGGAAGGCTGTCGAGTGTATTGGATATTTCGATGAAGGAAGGCAATAACCAGAAATTCCAGGTGGATGGCGGCCTGGGTGTGATCGCTTCACGATTGTCTATCCAGGGGCCGATCAAAAAAGACAAAGCATCATTCATTGTTTCAGCCAGGCGAACATATATTGATGCGATAGCAAAACCATTTGTAAAAAAGACCAGCCAGTTCTATGGATCGGGTTATTATTTCTATGACCTGAATGCAAAGATCAATTATAAGTTCAGTGAACGGGACAGGTTATACCTCAGTGGTTATTTCGGCCGCGATGTATTTGATTTTTCCAATGCAACACAAAGCCTGAAAGTAAATATTCCCTGGGGCAATGCAACAGGAACGCTTCGATGGAACCATGTATTCAATAATAAATTATTCTCCAATGCAACATTAGTATACAATGATTATAATTTCACTTTCAATGCTGCGCAGAATAATTTTGAGTTAAAGCTTGCATCAGGGATCAAAGATGTAAGCTTTAAAGAAGATTTTGATTTTTATCCTTTCTCAAAACATAAACTGAAATTCGGTTTATTGTATACTTATCACCGGTTCACGCCATCCGTTGTAAGCGGCAAACAGGATTCGGTTGTATTCAATCCGCAGAATGCACAGATAAAATACGCACATGAAGCTGCCGTGTACCTGCAGGATAACTGGGAAATAAATTCAAAGCTGAATATTAACCTTGGATTACGCTACAGCGGTTTCCAGCAGATCGGCCCCAATAAGATCTATATAGTTGATGATGATAATAACCGCATCGACAGCACCGTATATGGTAGGGGAAAGGCTGTGAAAACCTATGGCGGACTGGAGCCACGTGCCACAGTCAGGTATTCATTGAATGAAGAAACTTCCATCAAAGCATCGGTAACAAGAAACCTTCAGTATATACACCTGGTAAGCAATGCAGGAACAACTTTGCCCACAGATCTCTGGGTGCCGAGTACTTACAAAGTGAAACCACAGATAAGCTGGTTATATGCAGCAGGATTGTTCAAAAACTTTAAGAACAATACTTATGAAACTTCGCTGGAAGTTTATTACAAGCATATGCAGAACCAGATAGAATACAAGGAAGGTTATACACCAAGTTCAATTGACGACACGGAGAACTCATTTGTATTTGGAAAGGGATGGAGTTACGGAGCAGAATTATTTGTGAACAAGGTAAAAGGAAAATTCACCGGCTGGGTAGGTTATACATTGAGCTGGACATGGAGAAAATTCCCGGCATTGAATTTCGGGGAAAAATATCCTGCCAAATACGACAGGAGAAATGACCTGAGCGTTGTTGCTATTTACGAACTAAATAAAAAATGGAAGTTCTCTGCAACATTTGTGTATGGAAGCGGCAATGCTGTCACCTTACCTCAAAGATTCTATATCATTTCCGGTGTACTAACGCAGGAGTACAGCCGCATCAATCAATACCGTTTACCATCTTATCACCGCCTGGATCTTTCAGCAACACTTACACCTAAGAAAAATGTGAACAGGAAGGTAAAAAGGGAATGGGTATTCAGTGTATTCAATGCATACAGCAGGAAAAATCCTTACTTCATTTATTATGACCAGACCGGGAGCCCGTTGAATGGTGATCTTAAAGTGCAGGCAAAACAGGTATCACTTTTCCCGATCATTCCATCCATCACTTATAATATCAAGTTTTAATTACCGGGTGTTACGGGCGGCTTGCGTATGAAACGGATCGTTCCGCTTTTTTGCAGATCAGAAGTGATACGTACCTCGTACCTGCTGTTGCCATCCATAACAACCATCAACGCAGTATTTGGAGGGATAGAGCCAAGATTCTCAGCATACATGACCAGTTCGTTCAAAGGTTTATCATCATCAACAGTGATATTGAGAGAAAGTGGCTTATCAGATAAACGCTTATGAGAAAGCAGCAATTTACCATTGTAGAAAAGAGAAATACTGTCACCATCGATCTCTCCGTTATCATACAGGTCAACCTTTATATTCGAATGCTCAACTGAAATGGTCTTAAGAATGCTGTTATTCCTTTTTTCGAAATTAGGTGTGGGTGCAACAACCTTATCCTGTACCTTATCAGCTTCTATTTCCAGGGGCTCTTCAACAGCTCCATTCTTAGGCGTAAGTACAAGATCTTTTTTCTTCGGTACTTCTTTTGCAATTGGCGGACTTGCCTTTTTATTCCTCTCAACAAGCGTTGGAGATTTTTTTACAGGTGCAATTCCTGCTATCCTCCTGGTTTCAGGATTGGGCTTGTTGTATAAAGCATAATTCTTTTTAAGCAGCCTTCTTTGCAGGGTTGTTGTTCCATAACCACATCCGCCGGACTGGTCAGGTGCAGGGATCCAGCTGCCTTCCAGCATTTCTGTATCCGACTGTTTATAATAAGTAAGCCGGTGAACCTGGAAACAGTTGCGGATGGTATTCGGTACATTGGTCTTGGTACGAACGTATTCTCTTACTTCAATATATTTTTCAGCTTTGTTGACATAGCCCTTTAAACTGCAGATGGTATAATATTTCTTTCCGCCCTCTGTAAAATAAGTATAGGAAAAGCCGGTAACGGTCTTGCCCGCCACTTCCAGTTCCAGTACATAATCGCAGCGATCGCCGCCCCAGCCAACGGCAGAAGTACTTTTGTCCAGGAAACTTCCTTTCCATTGTCCTTTAAAATTCTGGGCAGAACTTATAGAATATACCAATAACAGCAGGAATGTCGAGAGTAGATATTTTTTCATTTCCACTTAAAGCTTTTAATAACACTAATTTCAAAACGATCACACGGATTGGATCTTCCTGTATAATTGGTGTGATTCGAAACAATTAGTGTTATAATCAAAGATATTTTAGATTACTTTTCCCTTAGCCAAGAGTTCGTTAAATTTGCAGTTCTAAAAATGTATTGAACCAAGATCAACATGATAAAGATAACATTACCGGATGGCACAGTAAGGGAATATCCAAAAGGAACTACTGCAATGGATGTAGCCAAATCAATCAGCGAGGGACTGGCAAGGAAAGTTCTTGCTGCCAATATAAACGGGGAGGTTTGGGATGCATCCCGGCCGATCAATGATGATGCATCATTGAAACTGCTTACATGGGATGATACCGACGCAAAGTCCACTTTCTGGCATTCAACGGCACACCTGATGGCAGAAGCGGTTGAAAGCATGTTTCCCGGGGTAAAATTCTGGGTAGGACCTGCTATTGATAAAGGTTTTTATTATGATATGGACCTAGGTGATAAGCAGATCAGCGAAGATGATCTTGCGTCATTGGAAAAAAAGATGGCTGAACTTGCAAAAAAGAATAATGTTTACCAGCGTAAGGCAATCAGTAAAGCAGATGCGATCAAATATTTCAGTGAAAAAGGCGATGAATACAAACTTGACCTTTTGACTAACCTGAATGATGGTGATATCACTTTTTATACGCAGGGTGGATTTACCGACCTGTGCCGTGGACCACATATTCCCAATACAGGTTTTATTAAAGCTGTCAAGCTTACCAATATAGCAGGTGCTTATTGGAAAGGCGATGAAAAGAATAAACAGCTAACACGTGTATACGGGGTTTCTTTTCCGGCACAAAAGGAATTGGATGAATACCTGGCAATGCTGGAAGAAGCAAAGAAAAGAGATCACCGCAAGCTGGGTAAAGAACTGGGCATTTTTACCATGGATGATGATGTTGGACAGGGTTTGCCTTTATGGATGCCAAACGGTACCATCATCATTGAAGAACTGGAAAAGCTTGCAAAAGAAACAGAATCTGCAGCAGGATATAAAAGAGTAGTTACTCCTCATATAGCCAAAGAAAGCATGTACCTCACCAGCGGGCATCTTCCTTATTATGCCGACAGCATGTTCCCTCCAATGGAAATGGATGGAACGAAATATTACCTGAAGCCGATGAATTGCCCGCATCACCATAAAATTTTTGATGCGGAACAGAAAAGCTATAAAGACCTGCCTTATCGAATCGCAGAATATGGAACCTGCTATCGGTATGAACAAAGTGGTGAATTATTCGGGCTGATGAGGGTACGTTGCCTGCATATGAATGATGCTCATATTTACTGTAGCAAAGAACAGTTTGCAGATGAATTCCGTGCGGTGAATGATATGTATTTAAAGTACTTTAAGATCTTCGGTATAGATAAATACGTAATGAGATTAAGCCTGCATGCTCCCGAAAAACTTGGACAGAAATATGTAAATGAACCTCAGTTATGGTTTGAGACCGAAACAATGGTAAGGAATGTATTGAAAGAATCAAATATCCCTTATGTGGAAGTTCAGGATGAGGCAGCATTCTATGGCCCAAAGATTGATGTACAGATATGGAGTGCAATTGGCCGTGAATTTACTTTGGCAACCAACCAGGTGGATTTTAATAGCGGCAACAAGTACAAACTTTCCTATACTAACCAACATAACAGCCCGGAAGTTCCGTTGATCATTCACCGGGCACCATTGGGTACGCATGAAAGATTCATTGGCTTCCTGCTTGAGCATTATGCCGGGAAGTTCCCGGTGTGGCTGGCACCGTTACAGGTGAAAATATTACCCATCAGCGATAAGTTCATGGATTATGCAAATACTATTTTGCAAACGCTGAAAAAATCAGATATTCGTGTAGAAATAGATGACAGGCAGGAAAAGATAGGAAAGAAGATCAGGGATACCGAGCTTGCCAAAGTTCCTTACATGCTGGTAGTGGGTGAAAAGGAAATGAATGAAGGAAAGGTCTCTATCCGCAGGCAGGGCAAGGGGGATCTTGGTTCAAAGGCCCTGGATGAATTCATCAGCGGGATCCTTGCTGAAATAAAAGAAAGAGTGGGAGAAGAAACAGCGGTAATTGCCTAGATCCGGCGATGAATAATGAACAAAAGTAAAAGGGAGTGACACAACGATGCTGCATACAGCTGCAAAAGTTGATAACATAAAAACAAAATTGTAAACTAAAAATTTTAAATGGCATTTCCACCCAGAGCACCCAGAGGGACCTTTAATCCCCGTTTTAAAAAAGAACAACAACAGGAACACCGTACCAACCACATGATCAAAGTACCCGAGGTACGGTTAGTAGGAGAGAATGTTGAACCAGGAATTTACTCCATCATTGACGCCCAGAAACTGGCGCAATCACAACAACTTGATTTGGTTGAAATTTCCCCCGGGGCTAATCCTCCTGTATGTAAGATCATTGACTATAATAAATTCTTATACGACGAGAAGAAGAAGAAGAAAGAAATGAAAGCGAAATCCAAGACCAGCGAGGTCAAGGAAATTCGTTTTACTCCCAATACAGATGACCATGATTTTGAATTCAAAGTAAAGCATGCAGAGAAATTCTTAAAGGATGGCGATAAAGTGAAAGCGCATGTGCAGTTCAAAGGACGTGCGATCATGTTCAAGGAAAGAGGAGAACTGCTATTGTTGAAATTCGCCGACAGGCTGAAAGATGTGGGAGCTTTGGAAGGGCTTCCGAAAATGGAAGGTAAGCGGATGCTGGTAATGTTTGCACCAAAATCGCAAACAAAGAAGAGGACATCTGAACTTGGCAAGCTCATGAAAGATGATGTAAAAGCAGAAGTGAAGGAAGAAGCAAAACAGCCCGGAGCATAAAATTCTGATCATATAAAAGCTGCCTCAAACGGGCAGCTTTTTTGTTTGCATTAACTTGCGGTCTTTCAGCAATTATCAATGGATACCAGCCTAAACAAATACATCAGTGATTCGGGTTTCTGCAGCCGTAGGGAAGCAGACAGGTATATAGAAGAATGTCGTGTTACCATTAATGGGAAGGATGCTCACAAAGGTAACAGGGTGAAGGAAGGAGATGTGGTGCATATTGATGGGGAGCCGATCAGAAAAAAGAAACAGGCTGTTTATATCATGCTCAATAAACCCAAGGGGGTTACCTGCACAACGGATCAAAAAGACAAAACCAATATCATTGATTTCATCAATTATAAAACGAGGATATTCCCGATCGGGAGACTGGATAAGCTTTCAGAAGGATTGATCTTTTTGACCAATGATGGTGATATTGTCAATAAGATACTTCGGGCCGGTAATGGCCATGAGAAAGAATATATTGTTACTACTGACCAGGATATTGATATTGCCTTTATCAATTCCATGAGAAATGGTGTGAGGATCATGGGAACCATGACCAATAAATGTTTTGTAAAACAGGAAGGTGATAAACGTTTTCGTATCATACTTACACAGGGACTCAATCGACAGATACGACGCATGTGCGAAGCGCTGGGATATAAAGTAACCTCGTTAAAAAGGATCCGGATTATGAGCATAACCATCAGCGGGCTGGCCCCGGGCAAGTGGCGTTATTTTACGCCGGCAGAGATCGGTTCGATCAATGAAATGCTTAAGCACAGCAGCAAGACCGCTGATGGAGAAGGAATGGGAGAGTGAGGACCGCCCTGGTCAGTCGTTTTCTTCCATATGCAATTTCTGGTGATGTGCCCCCGCTGCAATATGCATTGCAAAACATGCGATGGCAGTATCTTTCAGCAAATTAATGAGTGCAAGCTGTTTCATGTCTTTGTCGCCTGCGTGCAGGTAATTGGGCATGTGGATGCAAAGAATAAAAATGATCAGCAAGGCTGTCAAAACATAGCTTGCAAACTTCACCAGGGTGTTTGTCAGGAATGACAAAGCAACGAGCATGAATGCTGTGCCAACGAAATATACCCACCAGATGCCACCCGGTAAATATTGGGGCACATAGAGGAGCAGATCGTGCGGATACAAAAAATGGAAAACTCCGAAGCTGAACAAAACAATTGACAGCAAATAGATTGATGTCCGGGATACTAAATGAAATCTTTTCATGGCTATAAAGTTTAGAATGAAAAGGTACAACAGTCCGCAACTACTACGAATCCTTTCATAGATCATTTAAGCCATACTAACTAATTAACACTCCCTTCGCAAATAGGCAGTATTTTCATTGGATGACCGTGTTCACAAGTGATGATTTTCTGTGCTAAACCTGTGCAAAAGAATGAAGCAATAAATTTGGAAAACGCCTCTATGTAAAACTATATTTACATATAAATGAGTAGGAAGATATCGAAAGGTATCCAAGGGCTCAGAAAAGAGCATCGGGTTAGTAAGTTTATTTATGTAAGCAATTAGGTAAATAAAGATACAAAGCTTGATGCTTTTTTTATTTGCATCATTCAGCAAACTTTACATAAAAAAATCCCGGCTTAAAAGAGCCGGGATTTTCGTTCAACAAGCTATTTATTCATGCATCACCATGATGGGAACTTTGCTATGGAATGTAAGTGCTTTGGTACGACTGCCTTTCAACATTTTTTCAATGAAGGAATGGTTCTTCTGTATTGCAATGATCAGATCGATACTCATTTTTTCTGCGAACATATTGAGTGCTTCATCTACATCGTACAAACGCATAAAATAAAACTCGGGCTTATAATCCGCAAACATTGATTTTAATTCCTGTTTTTCGTTCTCGTAATTTTCTGTGAGTGATATATAATGATCCTTATCAACATTCACTACATGCAGTTTTGGATTGAATACGTTCAGGAAATCTTTAATGGGACCGGATGGGGTAGTATTAAGTGCATTCTTAAAATCTGATGTAAGCATCACGTTCTCGATCGGTGTAAAGGGTGCGCTTTGGGGTACGATCAATACCGGGCATACTTTTCTTTCCGCCATTTTCAATGTATTGCTTCCAAAGAATACCTTTGCCAGTGCCGATTTACCTGTAATACCCATGACCACCAGGTCGGCACGCCGATGCCGGGCAGCCCTTTCAAGTCCATCTACAAAATCATCTTCGTGATGAGCAAGCGTGTCTATCTTAACGACATACTTTTTCATCAGTTGTTCTTTTAGTTCATTCAGATCTTTTTCTGCGTCTGCAGCCTCATTGGTTTTTGAATAACTATGGTATAGCAGCATGGTTACACCATAATGTCCAACCAATAACTGGGCAGCATACTGGGCTGCGTGTAATGAAGTGTCCGAAAAATCTACAGGGACAATTACTGTTGTCATTTTTAAAGCGTTTAGTAAAGGGTTAAGCTATTTTATTGAGACACACAATATAGCTTTTTTTTAAACCAAAAACCGCCGATTTTTTTAATAAAACTCTCCCGGAAACCCGGTACCCTTAGCATAGAAAATTAAGCCAATTGGGATCAGGTAAACCTGTTGTATCTTCACAAAAAGAATAAGCAATGAAGACCCGTAACAAGATCATATTTGCAACTGCGGCACTTGCCGTTGTAGGTTTACTGGTATATACAACCCGCCGGCACAAAAAGACAAAACACATGCTTTCGGAAATATCAGATGAAGGGTATGAAACAGCTTCCGATGTACTTTATCCATCAAAGGAAAGGAGGACAAGTAAGGTCAAATACGGCCCCATATTACCCTGATGGCGCTATAAGATGTTGTAAATACGACCCTGGAAGACTTAAAATTGCCCGAGAAGCCTCCAGGATCGCCTTTTTTTAAAAATTCTTACTGGATCAACTCCATTTTTCAGCGGGTTTCATTACCTTTGCCGCCCGAAAAGAACCATCTTTTCTTTTATTCATTTCCCACAAGGCTCAAAAAGTGTCCGAAATTTCGGACCGCCAGCAGGGAGTAACTTAAAACAGTTATATAATGCCAAAGGTAAAAACGAACAGCAGCGCAAAGAAGCGCTTTAAAGTTACCGGTTCAGGTAAGATTACCCATCAAAAAGCTTTCAGACGTCACATCCTGACTAAAAAATCAACCAAGCGCAAGCGTGCTATGCGTATGGATGGTATGGTAAGCGACGCCAATCTTCACTTCGTAAAGAGGTTATTAGGCCTTAAGTAATCAAACCTATTTTCAACTATTAACTTTAAAAAAATTAAGATATGCCACGTTCAGTAAATGCAGTAGCCAGCAGGGCTCGCCGCAAAAGAATATTAAAAGCTGCCAAAGGATATTATGGTAAGCGTAAAAATGTGTACACCGTTGCGAAAAACGTAATGGAAAAAGGTTTAACGTATAGCTACGTTGGACGTAAAATAAAGAAGCGTGAATACCGTACTTTATGGATTGCACGTATCAATGCCGCAGTAAGGGCCGAAGGAATGACCTACAGCGATTTCATTCACAAGCTTGCCGTTAAAAAGATCGACCTTAACCGCAAGGTATTGGCCGACCTGGCAATGAATGAGCCTGAAACATTCGCCAAACTGGTAAATTCAGTAAAATAAACATCAGCTGAAAATATACATTCTTGACCGGGTATGATGATACCCGGTTTTTTTTATTTCATATAACCAATATCAGGATTACATTTGTAAAAAATTATTAACCCATAATTCTTTGCCCATTCAATGAACAATACTTACAGCGACCTGGTACAGCAAACATTCACCTTCCCACAATACGATTTTAAATTAAAGAATAACTACCTCCAGTATAACGATCTTGATGTAAAGGCGCTGATAGATAAATATGGAACGCCGATGAAACTTACTTACCTGCCCAAGATCGGTATACAGATAAACAAGGCCAAGAAGATGTTTGACATCGCTTTCAAAAAACATAAATATGAAGGGAAGTACAATTATTGTTATTGTACGAAAAGCTCTCACTTCAGTTTTGTTGTAGAAGAAGCATTGAAGCATGAGATACACCTTGAAACTTCCTATGCCTATGATATCGAGATCATCAAAAAATTATATGAGAGCAAAAAAGTAACCAAGGACACTTATATACTTTGTAATGGCTTTAAACAGAAATCATATACAAGCAGGATCGCAAACCTGCTCAACAGTGGTTTTAAAAATGTGATACCGATCCTTGATAATACAGAAGAATTAAGGGCTTATATAAAATCTGTAAAAGTACCTTTCAACCTGGGGATCCGTGTTGCAACAGAGGAAGAACCCAGTTTCCCTTTTTATACTTCCAGGCTTGGGATCAAAGCGAAGGATATCCTCGAGTTTTATGTTGATAAGATCGAAGGCAATGAACACCGTTTTCAATTGAAAATGCTTCATCTTTTTCTCAACAAAGGAATCAAGGATGATATTTATTACTGGAGTGAACTGAATAAAGTGATCAACCTGTATTGCCAGTTAAAAAAAATCTGCCCTGAACTTGATTCCATCAATATCGGCGGTGGCTTCCCCATCAAACATTCACTGGGCTTTGATTACGACTACCAGTTCATGATCAATGAAATTGTCAGGAATATAAAAGTTGCCTGCAAGAAAAGCAAAGTGCCGATGCCGCATATATTCACAGAATTCGGAAGTTCTTTCCAGCACAGTGGGATCCGAAGCTTGGAATTCACGTGACTTGAAGTCGCGGC